>Ga0207671_10000328_pt1 | contig 69635 bp, 63 predicted proteins | sample KBSC24metaG_FD_184352 | JGI IMG/M metagenome (GOLD analysis project Ga0207671, IMG submission 184352) | Corn rhizosphere microbial communities from Kellogg Biological Station, Michigan, USA - KBS C2-4 metaG (SPAdes) (version 2) | ecosystem: Host-associated > Plants > Roots > Rhizosphere > Soil... | reverse complement strand
CCGCCAACAGTGAGTATCAGCCGGCAAGTGAACCAGGGCAACGAAAAAGCCCAGGTCAGAAGCTATCTGACCTGGGCTTTGGCTGAGCCTCCTGTCGGAATCGAACCGACGACCTACGCATTACGAGAGCTAACTAAGCATACTGACATACTTTCCGGTGATGTCTGGTGATGTTCGCCGACGTACGTCAGTGCAGGTGAGCTACGGTGTCGGCCCGCGTCGCGGACGCGGGCCGACACTGGCGTATCTGGGCGTACTGCTACGGGCGCTGCTACGGCGACTGCTGTGATCGAGAAGGTTCGTCGGGTTGGCGCTAGTGTGGCGGTGGCGGGATTCGGCGCATGGCTGACAGCGACTACTCGTTGCGGCTGGCGAGGGCTGGCGATGCGGGCTTCCTTACGGACATCCGCCGGGCCCTTTCGTGGGACTCCGAGGCGCGCCGCCAGTCAGCACATATGCGTTGCTGGCGGCGCCGCCGCTCCGCCGTCAAGCGGTGGCAAGGCGACCGGTTCGGCGACAGGCTGGAGAGGTGGCGAATCACTTCGACTTGGCGGCATCGAAGCCGCGCGACATTCCCTTATCCACAAGATCGGTTAGCGAGGTTCCTGGGACAAGTCGGAGCAGGGCATATACACCAAGAGTGACACGCACACCAAGTATCGAAGCATCATGTCCCCGAAATGGCGGAAGCCAAGGAAGTGCAGCCGCCGCAAGTCCTAGAAGAGTGGCTGGGGTGACATTTTTGACAAGATATGTTCGATACCATGGCTGCCGCACCTTATCGGGCGTCGCATTGGCAAGAAGCTTTATCCAATCCTCTTCGGCCATCGCCACTAGACCGCAAGACAGCGAATTAATCACTGCCTCAAATTCCGTCCGGCTACGGATGCTGGCGATCGCAGCTTTATGAGCTCGAATCAAGTCGGCGAGCTCGGCATGCGCGAGTATAAGCCGTCGGCGAAGCCGCCAGTCCCGAAAAGGGGTTCTATTGGTACTCCACTTCTTCCCCGTCTGTCTCGCGGCGTACTCCAGGCGCTCAACGAGATACCGCGCGACATCCGAACGCCGCCAGGCGGGCGCTAAGATGATTAGCGCTCCCATGACGTAGGCGATTTGGATCATTACAGCATCCAGCGCATGCGGCGCCTCTTTTCGTGCGATCGTAGCGTCTAACGCATACCGCACGCCTGCTGTGACGAGCGTTGCAATCAATCCGATGGTAGCTCCAAGCAGACCGCCTTCCAGAAAGTTTGACCAATTCCCACGCTTGATAGCCATTGCCAGAAATATTACAGTCATAATGACCGAGCTTACGGATATGAGAGTTTGTGGCCGAGTTGCTTCTGAGAGCCTTCTGAGCCATGACACCGGAGCGTCAACTGTGGGGCGCCTGCGTCGCAGCGTACGGCGTATCGCAAAGCGCGCAAGAATGAAAGAGTAAACGAGGAAAGCGCCGGCTATTACGTCTTCAGAAAAAGGGGTCATTCCCGATCTCTTCGCATGCGGCAGATATATGGATGCCACAGTGGATGCCGCGCCGAAGAGGAAGATGACATAACCGAGCAAATCGTCACGTGTTCGAATGCGACAATCATGCCGAGCTTGCCGAAGCATCGCTTCACTCAAGGCATGCCGGACACTATCGCGGTCCGTTGGAGGGACGCGGCGAATGACTTTCTTGAACTCTCCGCGTGAAAGCCTGAGTACATCCAGCCTGGTCTCTATGCCTTGCTCAACTCTGCGAGACCACGATTTTTTCGATTTCAATTCCAGCTCCTCGGAAGGACCACACTAGACGACCGGTCTTAATTTCTGACTAGCTGCGGTTCTCGGCATCGTAATCGAAGGCACTTAGCTTGCATCACGAAGCTGTCCGGCTCGTCCACGATTCGTGATGGTTTGCTTGGCGCGACCGGCTCCGCTCGTGGTCGGCTATCTCCATCCACTTGTCGAGCAGGTGTGGCACAACCGCCGAACGGTCAGGCGACCGCTTCGCCTTGGCTTGCTTCAGCAGGTCGCCGAGGTCCGCTACGGCTTCCTCCCCAACCCCGGACCGAGCCGTTGAGGTACACCTGCTTCTTCGTGACCGAATCGGTCCCCGCGTAGACCTTTGCCCGGAACCCGCTCTTGAACGTCTCCAAATGCCCCTTGGCCATAGTGCCAAGGTAGCCGCAAGAGCCCACTCATTCCACAAACCATTCTACAGAGGGTGATGAGTGGCAAGCGCTGAGTATCAATAATAGTAGCCACAGAACCGGAAAAGCCAGGTCAGAACACTGTATGACCTGGCCTTTTCCGGAGCCTCCTATTGGAATCGAACCGATGACCTACCTATTACGAGAGCTAGCTAAGCATGCTGACATAACTTCCGGCGGTGTCTGGTGAAGTTCGCCGGCTTACGTCAGTGCAGGTGAACCATGGTGTCGGGCCGCGTCGTGGACGCAGGCCGACACCGGCGTATCTAGGCGTACTGCTACGGGTGATGTTACGGACCGCTGTTCTCGGTCTCGTTCGCAGAAGCTCGCTTTTCAGTTGTACGTGGCTTTCGAGGAGCCCTCTTCTTTGGGGGTTGCGTAGTTGGATTCTCTGCGAATGCTGTTTTTGTTTCTGGGTTGATTGCCCATCCATTCGGTAATTGCAACGTGCTGTACGAGCAATACTCCAGCGACACGCTAGGCGTCGAGACGGTTGCACCCGTGAAGTTTATATCGCCGCGAACCGTTATGCCGTTCCAGTCGATCGTGCCATCTGTATATGCGTCATCGGCGTCACCCAGCAGCAGCTCGCCTCTGATAGTACTGCCCTCGAATGACACTTTTTCGGATATGTCAAGCCCCGTCAATGTTAGCTTGCCGTTGATGGTGGCCTCATCGAAGCTTATAGAGTCCACCGTTCCGGACTGCTGCTCTCCCCATATTGTGACGGGCCCCTCTATCGTTGCTTTATTTAACAGTATGCCGCCCTTGAGCTCTTTGATTCCGATAGAGGTGTCTTCGCCGCGGAAGTTGGCTGAATAGAAGTTCAAGCCGTATGCATAGCGCCCGGTAGGGAATAAACAGTCATCGATATCGGTGTTGCGTAGTTGCGCTCTACGGAAATCGCATAAGCTACTCACTTTCACGTCGTTCATCCTGAATGACTTCGATACAACGATGTCGTCAAGATCCATGATAGTGAAGTTGCTGTTTCTTATTTCGAGGTGCTTTATATTTGCACCGCGCAATGAAATTTGATATGCCGTAACCTTGTCTAGGGTGAGCGTTGAGAACGTGATGCCCGTGAGATCGACATCGGCATTTTTCCAAAACCCTGCATGGGAAGGCGCTAGTCGCTCGCTTATTCCGCGAATAGCGGCTTCGCGAACGTTAGCCTCGGAAGCCTCGATCTTCTCGGCGTCTACGGGGGTTCTGACGTATGCACAAAGTAGCGTGAGACAGGTGGGGCGATCGCGCTCCGAATCATCTGCGATCCGAAGTAACGCATATATTCCTCCGAGGCGGATTGCAGGAACGAGGTTTCCTAGCTGCGCCACGGCCTGAGTGTATCTCTCAGTGAAAAGCTTATCCTGTTCCCGATGGCTATTAAGCTCGTCAACTCGCTGCTTGCGATAGCTGACAAACAGCGCAGCACCCGCACCGCATCCGGCAATTACGGTCAGAGCGGTTTTTGCCGTGTCAAGGCTGTTCTTTTTCGCGCCCGGTATTAGGAGGATGAGCGCAATATATGCAATTACTGCGCCAAACAGGCCGGTGAGGAGCACTAGCGAATATGCCAGAAGGAATGGTTGTGGGCGTCGGTTGCTGTGGCCTTCGCCACGCTTGTCTTTGGCGATGAGCGCGGTGCGAAGTCGCGCTAGCGGCTTAGTCACAAGTTCAGTCTATTGGTTGCTTCCGCCAGAGCGGAAGCGCCATGATGGGATCTTGATGAGGCTATAAGATACTTTACAAAGTGTCACCTAAAACGTGGCATGTTCTGAGTCGGCGAGATTCTCAGGAGCTAATAGGTACCTCGCGAAACCTCTAGCTCGGAACCAGTCGTTCTACGCGAGGCCATGCGAGTCCTGCCAGATCTGTTCGAAACTTGCAGTGTAGGTCTCGAATAGCCCATCGTTGTCACGCCGCACTTGCATGACGGGCGCGATGGATCCTGCGATGCCGAAAATGTGGGGGTTAACCATTAGCCGGTCGTCAGATCGAAAGAGCGATGCGTAGAGCGTTGAATCGTGGAGGCGTGCTTGGATCCTTGGTACGTCCAGCATCGGGCGGACGAGAACGAGAGCGTTTCGGATCCGCTCTGCGACCGCATCGGCGGTGCCTTCGTCCGCGCCTCGCTGCGCCACGGATTCGGCGTTCGGATTACCGAACAGCATCCTGACGTGCGCACCTTGATCTGCGGCGTTTTCGATTTCCAGTAGTAGGCCTGCATCCTCGACGAGAAAGAGGCCGCTGTAGACGAGAATGTCGATCTCGCTCCGTGCCGCTCTGAAATGCTGAAGCCAATGCTCGCGAGGGACGGTCCATCGGTGTGGGTACACCGCCAGGATGTCTCCAGCGTCGCGGCTCATCCTGTGCGGATGTACCACTATCGGCCAGAGGGCTTGAACGTCAACGTCGAGTAGGTCGGCGATGGCTGATCGGGTCTGCGGGTGGGGCCTGCGCCCCGCAATCCAACGCTCAACTGTCTTCGGGTCAACCGAGAGACGGGTTGCGAGGTCGAGATTGGTTAGTCCAGCCGCTCGGAGAGCGTGCTTCAGAGCTTCGTTCTTCATGGCACGCCCCTGTCACGGTGCGTTTCGTGGACGTGCTCAGCATAGCGAAGACGTCCCTAGACGTCCCTGGAAACGTGGTACTGCCTCACCTCGTCATGGTCGAGCTTCGTACAGGACACCCATGTGCGAGTGAGATCGGAGTGGCCTGATGGGGACCTTAAATACGGCAGTTCAGCAGCATGCAAGGTATGAGGACGGGTCAATCGAGTCGAGAGATGTGCTTGGGCTTGTGCGGCTTCCTGCTCGGCCAGAGGAGGTACGCCGCGCGCGTGAGTTCACGCGGTGGACCTTCGAAGTTTCGCAAGAGTCCAAGAGCCTGATCGACGACGCTGTCTTGGTCGTCTCTGAGCTGGTGACGAACGTCGTCCGATACAGCGACAGTGGACCCGAGCCGATTGCCGAACTCGTCCTGCTCGCGGTGCCGGGCGGTGCAGTTCGGATCGAGGTGCATGACTGTGGGCAGTATCCACTCAAGCCGCGTACCTCCCGGATGGCCGACGAGTCGGGGCGTGGGCTGAAGGTGGTCGCTGCCGTAGCCTCCAGGTGCGGCGTAGATGTGACGCCGTCAGGTAAGCGTGTCTGGTGTGAGCTCAAGCCGGCGGCGGAGCGTGACGCTGGCTTCGCAAGAATCCTGAAGCGGAAGCCTAAAGGAAGTTGAGGAAGTCGCAGGTGGGCGCACGTGCCACGTCGTGGGGGGCGTACAAGGTCATCGCCGAGGCGCTTCGGAGCCGAATCGGCGAAGGCGAGTTTGAACCTGACTCGATGCTCCCCAGCGAATCGCGACTCGTGGCCGAGTACCAGGTGTCACGCAATACGCTGCGGCGTGCGCTCTCTGAGCTTGAGGACAAAGGCTTGATTAGGAGTCTGCCGGGGAGAGGTCGGGTAGTTGTGGCTCAGGGCGAGGGCGGTGAAAGCTCCGGTGGTCCCGTCTTGCAGTACGAGCGTATCGCGGCTGACCTGCGGGAAAAGATCGACGCGGGCGACCTTCCACCTGGTGCCGTGGTGCCGAGTGAGGCCGCTCTCGTCGAGGAGTACGGAGTATCGCGGGGGACCGCACGACAGGCGCTCATCGAGCTTCAAGGCGCGGGATTGGTCGAGGTCAAGCACGGGAAGGGCCGCTTCGTCAGCCTGGACCTAGCCAAGACGTCTGAGGACGTCTGAAGACGTCCGGGCTCTTGGCTTCGTATCTCGTGATCGTCCGTCTAGCGTCGTGCCCATGAAGACGACTAAGTGGGCGGCGCGCGAAGTGGCAATGAGCTTGCTGGCTGAGGAACTGCCGATCCGATGGGCCCATGTTCAGAGCGTCGGGCGCAAGGCGGAGTCGATCGCGCATCTCTACGGCGCGGAGGGATCGCTCTTGGTCTGTGCGGCGTGGCTTCATGACATCGGCTATTCGTCTCAGGTGGCCGCTACCGGCTTTCACCCGCTTGATGGTGCCAGGTACCTCCGGGACGAGGTTCGAGCGGATTGGCGCGTGTGCTCGCTGGTCGCGTACCACTCGTCATCGCTCGTCGAGGCTCGACGTCGTGGGCTCGCGGAGGAGCTGACGGCCGAGTTCACACCGGTGCAGGCCTCTCTATCCGACGCTCTGACGTTCTGCGACATAACGACGACGCCGACCGGCGAAGACACGAGCGTCGAGAGTCGGGTTGCCGAAGTCATCCACCGTTATGGGAGCGACCACGTGGTATCCAGGTCGGTCAGCGAGTCGCGTCCTTACTACGTTGCCGCATCGCGGGCGGTAGAGCGGCTTATGGCGGCTACGCGCTGAGATGGCCACCACCACGGCGCACCAAAGTCCCCTGCTCGTTCCGTCGCCATTGGCGGCCGGCGCTGTCGAGGAACTCGATTTCCAGCGGTTCAGGCTCCGCGTAAGACTGGATCCACTCGCGCGGCGCGGGTCGGCTGACGGTCTGGCCTGGTGGGACGAGACCGATGAACTCGGTGCCCGCCTCCTCGCCGGCTGGAGCGGGCAACGGGAGTTCAACTTCGTATATGGGCATGTCGGAAGCATTGTGAACGAGCAGGTTGAGCACTTGCTCGCCATTGGGGCGACGTGACAGCTCGACCCATGCGCTGACGCTCGCGGCTTGCGAGCGTCGTTCGTCCTCAGAACGCTCCGCTTCGCGTCTGTGCTCCCGACGGAGCAGTACGAAGCCCGTGACAAAGGCTCCAACCGTGCCGACTGACTGAAAGACGTTCGCCGCCGTGTTCAGCCAGTCGCTATCCAAGGTGGGGGCTCCCGTCCCCCTTGAGGTACTGCTCGACGCGAATCCGCATCGAGCGGTCCATGGGGAGCGAGGAGAGGCTATCGCGCTCGATCCAACGAACCTCGGTTGTCTCGCTGCTCGGTGTGGGCTCTCCGCTTACCGGCCGAGCCGTGAAGACGACCGAGAACTCTTGCCGCACCTCGTCGTTGCTCGTGTAGTGGATCAGGTGCTTCGGGTCTGTGAAGATACCGACGAGGCCTGTGACTTCGCATTCGACGCCGGTTTCCTCACGAACCTCGCGGACTGCTGTCTCAGGGAGAGACTCTCCGAGGTCCAGGGCGCCACCCGGAACGGCCCAGTTGCCGTTGTCCGAGCGCTTGATCATCAAGATGCGCTGGTCGGCGTCGATCACGATTACGTTGGCCGCTGGCACGATGCTGTTGGCCGGCGGAGCGGCGGGATCGTCGTAGTAGTCGATTCGGCGACCCATGGCGCTACTCCTGTTCGAATGGTCGCGCTTGGTCCCAGACGCGCTCGAAGGACTCCATGTAGGCGGCGACGAGGCTTCCGCCGGCGACCCTACGGAGTCTCAGCACGGGGGCGTTGCTGGCTGCGGTCCCGTAAATCTGCGGGTTGACTAACAGATCATCATCGGCGCGGAAGATGGAGTTGTAGAGAGGAGTGCTGTGCAGGCGTACCTGCACTCCATCCACGGCGATAAGCGGCGCGAACAGTGTCATGACGTTGCGGATGCGGGGTGCTACAGAGCCGTCGACTCGCTCCTCTTTGCCGCGTAGCGCGATGGCGTCGCTGTCTGGATCGCCTAAGAGCAGACGGAACCGTACTCCCTCGGCCGCTTTGCCTGTCAGCGTCCGGACTATCCCAGCGTCCTCGGCGAGGAACAACGCCGCGTAGACAAGGATGTCGATGTCCTCTTCGGCCGTGGCGAACAGCCGCAACCAGTCATCGCGCGGGACGGTCCAACGATGTGGATAGACGTTGACGATCTCGCTCTCGGAAACGCCAGCGGCCTGCACGGGCGATAGCGCGTCAGGCCAGAGGTAGCTCTCCTCTATGCCGAGTGCTGCTGCCGTGGCGTAGCGGTGCCTGCGGTACGGAGTCCTGTCCTTCGTGATCCAACGCTCAATCGTCTTCGCATCGACTTCGATCTGAGCGGCCAAACTCTCTGGCGTGAGGCCGCGTTCGAGTAGGGCGGCACGCAGTCGTTCGTTTGGCATCATCACCCAGGGTGTTTGGGCTACCGCAGGACGTCCTAACGATAGGGGAGACGTCTCGCACACGTCCAGCCATGTTCCCCTTCCCACCAGGACGTCCGCCGGTTGGCCGAGTGGGTACTGATGACGTCCCCTGATTCAGCGGGATCGTAGCTCTCGCCGGCGCACACAGTGTCGGAACAGTGAGCAAGCGACAACCAAACGGCCGTCCGACGATCTACAAGGGAGCGGACGGAGACTTTCACAGCTACGTCACGATGGGGGTCAAGCCTGACGGATCACCGGACCGGCGGCACCGTAGAGGTCGTACCGCGTCCGAGGTTCAACGGAAGATCGACGACCTAGAGAAAAAGCGCGACGCCGGCCGCGTTCCCGGGAAGGGCAAGGCGCCGACCGTCGAGCAGTGGATCACCACGTACCTCACCACGATCGCTGTGCGAAGCCTCGCGCCGCGCTCGTACGACGACTACTGGTCGAAGGCGAAGACGTGGATCATCCCCGGTCTCGGGAAGCACCGTCTCGACAAGCTCCAGCCGGAACACCTCGATGCGCTGTACGCGCGGATGCACGAGGCCGGGAAGGCGGAGAGCACGATCCTCAAGGTTCATCGGATCATCTCCAGAGCTCTGAAGATTGCTGAGCGGCGGAACCTCGTCGCTCGGAACGTCGCGACCCTCATGGACTCACCGACCGTGAGGGAGGTCGAGATAGAGCCGCTGAGCGAGGACGGGACACGCGATGTGCTGGAAGCGGCGGCAGACCGTCGCAACGGCGCTCGCTGGTCGGTGGGGCTCGCTCTGGGGCTCCGTCAAGGCGAAGCTCTCGGGCTTCGCTGGAAGTACGTCGATCTCGACGCGATGGAGGTTCGCGTCTGGTGGCAGCTGCAACGGACGACATGGCGTCATGGCTGCGACGATCCGCACAGGTGCGGTGAGAGGCTGCACAAGGCTCCGTGCCCGAAGGGCTGTCAGCGTCATCAGCACAGACCGAAGTGCACGGCGGACTGCGCGAAGCCGAGTCACCTCGGCTGTCCGAAGGCGTGCGCGCCCGACTGCACCGAACACGCACGGGTCTGTCCGAAACGTGTCGGTGGTGGTCTTGTCTTCCGTGAACCGAAATGCAAGAGCAAGCGGACCGTGCCGCTTCCGCCGCAACTCTCGAAGCGCATCGCAAGGCGCAACTTCGGGAGCGATTCGCGGCTGGCAAGGAGTGGGAAGACCGCGATCTCGTGTTCAGCGGTCCGGACGGAAGCCCCGTCGATCCACGAGACGACTGGGAAGAGTGGAAGGACATTCTCGCGGAAGCAAATGTGCGAGATGTTCGAGTCCATGACGGCCGCCACACGGCTGCGACGCTGCTCGTCGAGTACGGCGTAGACGTCCGCGTCGTGATGGCTGTCCTCGGTCACTCCGACCTGAGAGTGACCATGCGCTACGCCCACGCGAGCAACCCGCTTCTCCGCGATGCTGCCGCGCGTATGGGTCAAGGGCTCCGGGGAGCGTCCTCGGCGCCTACTGCAACCAACAGTGCAACCAGAAAACGCCAAGGGCGCCCCAAAAACGAAGGGGCGCCCTGGTCAGAGAAGAGCCTCCTGTCGGAATCGAACCGACGACCTACGCATTACGAGCCCGTGGTTTGGTCGCCGCAGGAGCCCTACCTGCAGCGATTCCACAGTTCGTGCCACGCGTAGTGCGTCTGACCTGCGGTTCCACTCGTTGCTCATGACAGAGTTCATGACAGGTCCGGGACTGTTGGACGGTGCCCGTCGCGGGAAGACTTCGGAGTCGTCCGGCAGTGGCCCAGATCTGCTCCGGCTTGAGGAGGGAGCTGGCGGCACTGGACAGCACCTACTCGGCCGAGGGCGGCGGCAGGGTGGCCGTATAGGGGAAGTCGAGTTCGGTCAGATGTTTGGGGCACAGGTATATGATCCGCCGGTCTTCCGGGCGGCTGGCTGGGGCCAGATTACCCCAATTCTTAGGGTGTTCGGCCTCTAAGTGTTCCAGCAGGTCGCGTAGGGCCCGGAAGTCCGCGCCGGAGGCGGTGCGCCGGTAGGGTCCAGCGGGGATGTTCGGGCGAAGCAGTTCGACTGAGCTGTCTTGTTTGCCGGTGTAGCCGTCGATGAACTCCATGGTGGCAGTGGCTGCCTCCAGCGCTGCCTGGGTGCGGTCGCCGAGGCCGGCGGCCAGCACGCCGGGGGCTGCGATCCCCAAGATGGTGATTAGAGAACGCAGGTAGGGCAGGTAGTGGGCGAGTGCGGGCGGGATGGTGTCGATCGGGTAGTCCCCGGCGCCATCTGCGAGTAGATGGGGTCCGGCGGGCCATTCGCACCAGAGGCTCAGAACGTGTCGATTGCGGCGCAGCACGCGGGTCTGGCCGATGGTGCGGATGCTGAACACCGCCGGGCAGTGCACGCCCGCGTTCGCCCGGTCTTCCAGAAGCGCGCGGATGCCGTTGAGCATCACTTGCTGCCCGGCATCAATCCGGTTCAGGGTGCTGTCTTGGGCCGCCAGTTGCTGGTGGACGGCTTCGAGTTCAGCGACCAGGCCGGTGCCGCGTAGCCCGTCGAGCATGACCGCAGCTTCAATCTTCTTGCGTGTCTTGGGGCAGCGCACGAGGTGGTGTGCATCGGGGTCAGGGTCGGTGGCCTCGGCCATCAACTCGTCCAGGTCAAAGGCGTGTGTACAGCCGGTACGGTCGGTCCCTGGACAGACACACGGGACTAGGCGCTGTTCGACTAGTCCTGGGTAGCGGTCTTCGATGATGTTGTCGAAGGCCTCGGTGAGCACCGACAGGAAACGTACCGGGTAGGCGCCGGTGACGCGAATGGTGACGGTGGGCTGTTCCCGGCCATCGTCGCTAATCAAAGCCCAGGCTGGGGTGTGGGGATCGCGGTCGTGGAGCACGGCCCCGGTACGCCAGTGCAGGCCGGTGGTGTAGCGGTGTTCGCGGGCGATAAACCAGGTGGGGATGCCGGCCTGGCGGGAAGCCAGCTTGTAGCTGATTCCGATCTGCCGGGCCCCGGGTGTGGCGGTGTGCTGCCGCCAGGTTTTGTCAGCATGGTCCGGCGGAGCCTCGGGCAGTCGGTCGACGATCAGGGCGACATCCTGGCTGTCGTGCTGGTCTCCGAGGCGATAGGCCAGGTCGAAGGCCTCCATCATGCGGATCAGCCGGTCGGGCAGGTCCGGGTCGTTCTCGTCCTCGGCCAGGTCGTTCCATAGCCGGTGCCGCTCGGTGCGGGAGAGGACCCCGTCGGCGGCGGCAACCGTTGCACTGTCGATGACCTGGGTGATTCGGGCGTCCAGCCATTGGGGCCGCAGGATCACCTTGGCGGCCAGGTCTGGTTGATCGGCGAAGTACACGATGTGGCCAAGGTCGTGCAGTACCTGCGCGACTGCCTGGTGGCCGGCGGGGTCGGTGAGGCCAGCGGTGGCCATGGTCTTGAAGACGGCGTTACGGGTGGCGGTGAGCCCGGGCAACTCGCGCACCGCTTGGGCGGCGGCGGTCCAGGTGGTCGGCCAACGCATCCCCATCAGCGGCAGTGCAGCGGCCTGGGCGAGGATGGTCTGTCGCAATTCTCCGATGCCGGTACCGGTTCGGGAGTCGACGGTGTGTGCGGCCGTGATCTGCCTATAGCGGCTGGCCAGGTCGGTGCGCAGGGCGGCAGGGGAGTGCTCGTCGCCGTGGGTGGCCACCACGATGATTGGCGAGCGTGGGGCACGAGCGGTGACCACGTCGAGCCAAGGCACGACCTTGCCGTCGACGGCGCGGGCTCGGGAGTTCCACACCAGAAGGAACAACGATCGGTCGGTCAGGTAGAACCGTTGGGTGGCTCGGTATTCCAGCTGTCCGCCGAAGTCCCACACGTCCAGATCCATCACCACCCCCGGTTGGTCGGGATGGGGCAGGTGAAGCTGATCGATGCGTATGCCGTGGGTCTGCCTCTCGTCAGGGTCGAAGTCGTCCCCGCGCAGCGCCTTGGCCAGCGACGTCTTGCCCACCGTGGCCTCGCCTACGATGAGAACCTTGGACTGCCACAGGTGGACCGAGGACTCGGCCAGGGCCCGTAGGTACGCCAGCACCGCCTGCGTGCTTTGCCCCACGACCTCGGGCGGCGGGCTGGACATGTCTGGATTAGCCTCGAGGTTGAGCGAGACCAGCTCGGTGAGCTGTCCGAGGGACTCTGGCAGCACGGACAGCTCGTTGTTGTCGAGGTCGAGGTTGCTGAGGTTGGTGAGCTGCCCGAGGGACTCCGGCAGCACGGACAGCTCGTTGTAGCTGAGGTCGAGGTCGCTGAGGTTGGTGAGCTGCCCGAGCCACTCCGGCAGTACCGACAGCCCGTTGTTGCTGAGGTCGAGGTTGGTGAGGTTGGTGAGCTGTCCGAGCCACTCCGGCAGTACCGACAGCCCGTTGTCGCTGAGGTAGAGCGCGGTGAGGTTGGTGAGCTGTCCGAGCCACTCCGGCAGCACTGACAGCCGGTTGTTGCTGAGGTAGAGCGTGGTGAGGTTGGTGAGCTGTCTGAGCCACTCCGGCAGTACCGACAGCCCGTTGTCGTCGATGTCAAGCCTGGTGAGGTTGGTGAGCTGCCCGAGCCACTCCGGCAGCACTGACAGCCCGTTGCTGCCGAGGTTGAGCGTGGTGAGGTTGGTGAGCTGTCCGAGCCACTCCGGCAGTACCGACAGCCCGTTCTCGTCGAGGTCGAGTGCGGTGAGGTTGGTGAGCTGTCCGAGCCACTCCGGCAGTACCGACAGCCCGTTGCTGCGGAGGTCGAGCCTGGTGAGGTTGGTGAGCTGTCCGAGCCACTCCGGCAGCACTGACAGCTTGTTGTCGCTGAGGTTGAGCGTGGTGAGGTTGGTGAGCTGTCCGAGCCACTCCGGCAGTACCGACAGCCGGTTGTCGCTGAGGTCGAGGTTGGTGAGGTTGGTGAGGTTGGTGAGCTGTCCGAGCCACTCCGGCAGCACTGACAGCCGGTTGTTGCTGAGGTTGAGCGCGGTGAGGTTGGTGAGCTGTCCGAGCCACTCCGGCAGTACCGACAGCCCGTTGCTGCGGAGGTTGAGCGCGGTGAGAGTGGTGAGCTGCCCCAGGGACTCCGGCAGCGTGGTCAGGTCGAGGTAGGACAGGTCCAGCCGGTCGTCGTTGTTTCGGCGGGCTGTTGCGATCCGGTCTTCCGCCATGGCCGTCACAACGTTCGAAGTCGCCACTGGTTTCTCTCCCTGCCGGTACCAAGTCCTGTCGCTGTGGTTCGCGTTAAACCAGAACCCTGTCATATCGAATGGTCCGCCTGCTGGCGCATGCGTGTTTTGCGCCAGCGGGTCGGCGCCATCAAACTCCGCGCTGCTACTAGGTGTCGAGGGCTCAGCGCAGCCACCAGACGGTAGGTCAGGGAGCGTCACACACGCCGCGTCAGCTTTGGTGCTGCGGGCCTTTCACTGTTGGCGCACCAAGCGGGCCGTCGAACACCGGCGCGACCATCTGGATCGCGTAGTGCTGCGGCCTGCTCGACGGTGAGCATGACGAGAGGCTGGTTCATGCGATCGTTCCTCGTGGATTCGGTGCGGAAGGGGTCTCCGCGTCTCCGCAATATCCGCAGAAACCATTTCTGCGGATATTGCGGAGACGCGGAGGGGGTCAGGTGCCGATGCTGGGGTGGGTCTCGTACGCCGATGCCGGGGGTCGTCCGCGTCCGGTGGTGGGCGGGTCTGGCAGGCGTCGGATGTAGCCGTGGCGTTCCAGGACGGTCAGGGCGGCGTCCATGTCGCTGATCTTTGGGAAGCGCTGGCGATAGGCGGCGGTGAAGGCTTCACGAGCAGTGAAGCGGACCGGTTGGACGCGGTGGATCCAGTCCAGGACGGCGCGGGCGCGGACGATCGTTTCGTCGGTGCTCATGGCGTCGAAGGCCGCCAGGGCGTGCAGGGCGTAGTAGTCGATGATGCGGATGGCATTGGCAACGGTCGCACCGCTGATCAGCCGGTGGTAGCCGTCGCGCAGGTGCTCGGCCAGGTGGAGCAGGCCAGCGATGCGCATGGCGGCGCCGACGGCCTTACCGGCCCAGTCGCGAATTCCGGCGAGGTCGCCCTCGTCGGCCATGCGCTTCTCGTACCGGGCCGAGGCGTCGCGGCGGTGCGCGCTGGCCTCGGGCGACAGGGTCAGCTCGGCCTCGCCGCCGCGCTCGTCCATGGACAGGGCCAGGGCGTGCAGCTGGGCGGCGTAGGCGGCATGCGTGGCGGGATCGGCGGCGTCCGGCTCGGTATTCCGGTTGCCGACGTTCACAGTCGGCAGCGCATACAGAAACCGGCCGAGCAGGCCCCGTCCGGCGGCCCCGGGGATCTCGGCGAGGTCGCGCAGCACCGAGGGCTGCGTGCAGATGCCGAGGGTGAGTGCGGGCCGGTCGATTGTCTCGGACGGCCGGCCGCGCCGGTCCACCCGGAGCATGTCCCCGGCGTGGCCCTTCAGAAAGACGTTCATGGAAGGGGTCCCGGAGTAGCGGCCGGCCATGATGGAGAAGATCTCGCTTTCCGCCGAGAGGATGGCCAGGCGTCCGCCCTGGTCGGCGAGCATGGAGGCGGCAGCCTCAGGCGTGATGTCGTCGGCGACCAGGCGCGGCAGGTGGGGGACGGTCGCGGCTTCCAGCTCGGCGGCGGCCTCCTGCGCTTCGATCTCGGCGAGCGTCCGGTCGGCCAGGCTTGCTTTCGCCGCTGCGGTGGCGGCGCGTGCGGCGCGTTCCTCGGCGATCTGGCGGGCGGTGACGGCCTGGACGATCTGTGGGCGTGCGGTGTCCTGGAGCACCTTCTCGGCGGCCAACAGCGGCGCGGTCATGGTGCTGAAGACCGGGGACTTGCGAGTGCCCGGTGGCAAAGCGGTGACCAGGAATAGGTTCACCGGTTCGGACCACATGCCTGGGCGGACGATGACGCGAGCTTTGCCGGCGCACGCGGTGGAAAGTGCGGCCAAGGCTACCGAGGCGGCCAGGTCCATCGGGGTCTGCGTCTCGTCCGCGACGGCGGCGACCTTCTCCGCAATCCACTTCGGCAGGGCATCGCCAGGGAACTCGGGCAGGTCCGCTACGGGCTTGCCTAGCGGTGCAGGGTCGGTCCAGCCCTTGGATTCGGCCTCCAGCAGCACGGCGTACTCGGCGCGCACGCGGGCCCGCAGCGGGGCGTCGAGGTCTTCGGACCGGCCGATCTGCCCCAGACGGGTGGCGGCCTGGATGACGCGGCGGGCGTAGGCCTTGTCCAGCAGGATCTGAGCCCACCACCCGGCAGAGCCGGCGGTGGGCACGGCCTGCATGCAGGTGTGCAGGTACGGCGCGCCGCCGATGCGGTGCAGCTGCTCGCCGAGGCACTGCGCCACCACCAACGGATCGGCGGGGCGGCCGGCGTCGGCCAGGGCGGTGATGGCCTCCCAGATCTGCTCATGCTTGGGCACGTAGAAGTCCGTTCCGGTCAGCATCGGCCGGACCTCGGCCAGTGCCGTGCCGGAGAGCATCGCCGCGCCGAGGACGGCGCGTTCGGCGTCCTCGTCGTGTGGCAGGGCCCACTGAGTGGGGACTTCGCCGTCCGCGTAGGGCTCGCCGTTGGGGTGCAGCTGTGGCTGTGCGTTCATTACCTGCTCTCAGGGTTCTGCGCGTACGAGGCGGCGAAGGCGTCAACGCCGTTGGCGGCGGGGCCGGCCAGGGCTTCGCGAGCGGTGGCGCTGAGGGTCATGGCCTGGCGCCGCCGCGCATCGCGTTCGGTCTTCCAGGACTCGAACTCGATCGCCTCGGCGCGGCGGTCGGCGCCGGCCAGCTCGCCCAGAGCGGTCACGCGCGCGGCTTCGATGGCGCCTTGCGTCTGGAGGGTCGCTACGCCGATAGCGGTCTGACCGGCGATGGTGGCCAGGCCGGTTTCGTGCTGGCGGTCCTTCTCGCGCTCGGCGTGGCCCTCGTGCCGGATGCTGCAGGCCCGCAACACGCGTCGGGCCAAGACCCAACCGGTGACGGTCGCGACCGCGGTGACGATGAGCGGTTCGGAAAGGCCGGCGGGGTAGGCCATCATGCCGACCGCGAGGGCGGCGGCGGTGAGGCTGGCGCAAGTACCGACCAACAGCGTGTCCTGGGTCGCCGAGGCCCAGGCGGTCAACGCCAGGCCGATGATGGCGCCGAGGCTCAGCGGGACCATGTCGCCGACGCTGTGCCGGGCGCCGTGGTCGGACCAGTGCCGGGCCAGCGCCAGCATCGTGAGCGTGACGGCCGGGGACGCCAGCGCCAGCGCGATAGCGGTCGGGGAGACAAGGCCGCGCAGCTGCGCGGCGGGCGCGGCCGGGATCGCGGGCGCGGCGTCGGCCGGCGGCGGAACCGGGCCCTGATACGGCTGGTGGATCATCGGGGCAGTCATGTCTGAGCCCTCCTGGGCCGGAGTGTTCAAGGTCTGTCTGGCGTGGCGTGCGGGGGCAGGGAGGGAGCGGCGCCGGTGGCCACGCATACGCGTTTTTCCGGGGTCTGCGGCCGTTTTCGGCGCCTGCCTCCCTGCGCTCCCTCAAGTCCCTGTTGCAGGTCAGGGATAGGGAGTGGGTCAGGGAGCCGGGCAGGGAAACTCCCTGCCTCCTTGCCCGGCTCCCTGTTCTCTCCCTGGGCCTAATCCGGGTTTTCGGCGCCGTCCGCGCTGTCGTCCGGACCGCTGTCTGGTTCGGGGTCGGGGCGGATCGACAGGGCGGCTTCGACCTTGTGGAGATCGACGTGCATGGTGCCGTTTCTGGTTTTGCGGGCGATGACACCCAGCGGCGCCAGGTCGGCGTTGAGCTGGTTGGCGGTCAGCCCGTCGTAGGCGTCCTTGTCAAGCTCGGCCAGCCGGGTGGCGATCTCCGAGGACTGCACTAGCGCGGCCCCGCCCATCACCTTGGCCACGTCGGCCAGCAGGTCACGCACCAGCGGTACCGGAACCGCATCGGGCTTTCCGGCGCCCGGCACCGGCTGGCCGGCCGCCTCGATCGCGGCCAGGGACCGCTTGATGATCGGTGTGATCTGGTCGTTGCTTCGGCTGACGGAGATGAAGTAGACCTGCACCATCTGCGAGCGGGACTCGCCGGCGAATCCCTTGGTCAGGCAGGTGCCCCGGTCGGTGCCCGGGATCAGTTCGGTGGCCCGGTGCCCGCCCTTGTGCGCACCCTCCCCCAACAGCGCGTCGTTGGCGACGTGGTCGCCGACCGCGAACGCGATACCCACCGTGCAGTTGCGGGTGACATCGCGCGGCATGGACTTGGAGGTGGGGGCCTGGGTGGAGACGAAGAAGAAGATGCCGCGCTTGCGGCACAGCTTGACGTTTTCGATCAGCAGTTGGCTGATCTCCTTGCCGTACTTCGGATGGTTGATCGCGATGTGCGCCTCTTCCAGCAGGCAGGCGATCGGGTGCAGACCGATGCCCCGGTCGGCGAGCTTGCGCGTCACTTCCGGCTCGCCGTACTTGATGAGCAGCCGGCCCCTGTGCTGGATCTCCGCCTCCAGCCCCTTGAGCTGGTCGCGGATCTGCCGGATCTTCTCGTCCTCGGCGCCCATGATGTAGCTGGAGCACCGCGGCTTGAACGCCTCGAAGTCGAAGTTCGCATCCGGCACCCAGATCCGCAGCTCGCAGGTGGGGTCCAGGGCGATACCGGCGAACGCCACCCGGGCCGCGCTGGACTTGCCCTGCTCGGGCATGCCACCGCCGATGCCGTTGCGGCCCATGACCGGCATCACAACCGGGTCCCCGCGCAGCGTCCGGCCGAACGGCACGCCCTTGAACACATCCACCGCACCCTCGGCCAGCAGCGGATAGGGCCCGGCACCCTCGGACAGCGCGCCCTTGTCGGCCACCCACAGGTCCAGGATCCCGGCCTCAGAGCCGGTGGAGGGCCACACCTCCTTGGCGGCCCGGTACAGGCCGGTGGACAGGTCCAGGCGCCGCTTGGCGATCTTCTCGGCCGACACGCCCTCGGGCAGGCGCAGCACCGCGTGCGTGCCCCGGCCATCCACGCGCGGCAGGGTCAGGAACACGATCGGCATCCCGGCCTTCAAATGCGCGGTGATCTGCGGGATCCGCAGCGCCTTGAGCGCACGGGCGATCGTGGTCTCATCGATCGTCACATCCAGCTCGGCCGGCTCGGGCAGAGCCAGCCAGCCGGGCAGCTCGGCCTTGTTCCGGCCGGTCGCCCACGCCCCGGCCAGGATGGCGAACGGCAGCGCGGTCAGCACGGGTCGCCAGGTCGCGTTCACCACCGCAACCGCATCCCGGATGATCTGGAATGTCACGGTGAACGGCGTGACCACCTGCCCGGCGTGGTGGGAGGTGACGGCCAGGGCGATACCGAGGATGCCCAGGACCAGTACCGAGGCGATCAGGCCGTGCACCAGCGCCGAGGCAGCCCGGACCGGGGAGGACAGCAGGTCCATCCGGCGTTCGTGCCGGGCCGCGCGAAACTCCGCCGCGCGCTTCTCCCACTCCAGGGCCGAGGTGTGGTCGTTGCCGGCCGAGGCGTTGCGCATCATCTGCTCATGCCGGGTCGTGGTCCGCGACTCCCAGTACCGGCGCACCCACGTCCGCACCCCGGACAGCAGGTAAGCGGCCTGACGCGCACCGAACCGGGTAGCGCGGTGCGCCAGCAGCCACCGCAGCGCGGCCTTGGCCCAGCGCACAGCACGCTTGGTCTCCCGCCACGCCTTCCACGTGGCCGGGGTGGCGTCCTGGGCGCCGACGATGACGCCCTCGATCACGCGGCTGTCGGCCATGGCGGTGGCGTCGTGCGCCTGGTCGTCGCTGGCAGCGTCGCCGGCGGTCTGGGACGGGCGGGTCGGGAACGGCACCACCTGACCGCCGGTCTCGGTCGCCTCGGCATCGGTCTCGGAGTTGTCGCTCGGGTAGGTCTCGAATGACTCGCTCATCTCAAGCCACCTCCTTCGTCTCGGTGCTGTCGGTGTCGGGGTTGATCGGGGTCGCGGTGGAGGTGTCGGGGATGGTCGCCGAGGCGTCCTCGGCCGACAGCGCGGCGGCCAGCTCGGCAGCCTTGGACTGGCCCACATGCAAGGTGGTGCGGATCCGCTCCACCGACGGCGCACCGCGCCAGCGCGGCACCTGCCGGGCCTCGGACAGCAGCGCGTCGAAGTCGCGTGCAGCTGCGCGGGTTGACCTCGACTCGGTCCTGTCGGTGGACTTCGACCGGCGGGCCCCGGTCGAGGTCGATCGGGTGGGGTTGGTCGTCCTCGACTGGCCCTCACCGGTGGAGGTCGATTCGGTCGTGCCGTCGAGGTCCACCGGGTCCGGTCCGGTTGAGGTCTTCCCGGTGGAGGTCGTCTCGGCCGTGGTGTCCTGGGGCGCGGCGATCGCGGTCGGGGTCAGTGCGCCGAGGCGGTACAGGGCCCGCTGACGGCGCGGGGCCCGCCACCGCCACCACAGGCCGTAGGCGTCCTGCAGTTCGGTCTTGGTCAGAAGCCGGGTCTTCTCCCGCTCCAGCGCGACCGGATAAGAGCGTTCCTCCCACAGCACCATCCGGCGCCACAGACCCAGCGTCGGCAGCGGCGCCAACAGCCACCGCGAGACCCGAACCCGGTCCATGCGCTTGGCATCGGACAGCCGGGCCCGCTTGCGGACCACATGTGCGCCGACCTCGACCGAGATCGCCCACAGCGCCGGCAGCACGCCGTGCGCGAGCTTGTCGAACCCGGTTAGCGGCGCGGCGCCGGAAGGGTTGCTGATGTTCAGGTCGATCGTGACCCAGGTCAGGGCCCACGGGATCAGCCGCAGCCAGGAGATCCGCATCTTCAGCAGCGCCAACACGATGTCCAGCGCCGAGAAGATGAGAATCCCCAGGTCGATACCGGTCGGCACCGTCCAGGCCAGGCCGTGGAACGACGGCTGGGCGGACTGGTCGACGCGATGGAAGGAGTTCACGAACCCCAGCAGACCCAGCACGGCCACCGCGACACCCACCGTGGTTACAGCGGTCTTCAACCGACCCTCGACCGGCGGCAGCGCGTTGGTGTCCTGCTGCTCGGCGGCGGGGGCCGGCGTCGTCCAGGACGACGCCGAGGTGACTGGGGCGTGGCCGTTAACGTGCTCGATCAGGGCGGTCATTCGCCGGTCTCCTTCACACAGGTCAGGGCGACTTCTTGGGCCCGGCAGATCCACGAGGCGATCGCAGCCACGGTGGGCCACTCCCAGCCGGCCAGCCAGGCCACCGCCGCACGGTCTCCTTCGCCCAGGAACAGGCCGGCATCGGCGAGCAGGCCGGTCAGGAACTGGGCCTGTCCGTCCGCGCCGAGTCGCTGCCCGGCGTTGAGCACGCTGTTCAGGCCGCCGAAAGCGAGGGTGTCCACCGGCGCGATCCGCACCTGAAGGCCGGTTCCGGCGTGGCAGTAGGAGTAGGGCTTCATGACCGCTCCTCGCGCAGCTGCTCGGCGAGGGTCAGCAGCGCCGGCGCCTCGTTCAACGCGGCCACCAGGAACGCGGCCAACCGGTCGTCGTGGGTCTCGATGACGTAGGGCTCGCAGCACTCGCGCACGAACATCCCGTCGTCCGGGAAGCCGTCGATCTCGGCCGGGTGGTTCGGGTCGGTGCATACCGGCGAGATTCCGTCGAAGTCCTCCGAGTCGGTCATCACCTGGCGCCAGCGGTTCCCACTGACCGCCGTAGACGCAGCGTGTTTGGCCAGGCGCGCCAGCACCTCACGCAGCTCGCCGTCCCCACCGGCGCCGGTGTCGAGCCGCAGCCGCAAGTCCACGTACCTGCGCACCATCCGCGAGGTGCCACGGTTCGCGTACTCGCCGGATTCCTCCACCACATCGAACGCGCGGCGCATCACGGCGGCGTATGCCTCGACCTGGTCGGGGGTGTCCATCAGGCGGATCTTCATCGGGCACCCCCGGCCAGAATCAGAACCGTGAGGTACAGGAAGAACTTGTGCCAGGACTGATCCAGCAGGTAGGCGCCAGTCCCGGTCGAGGGGTTGTCGTCCTTCCCCTGGCGCGGTGAGCCCACGTTGTAGAACGCGAGCTTGCCTGGTCCGCACAGCTCGGCCAGGCGGCGCAGCGTCGTGCGGCGATCGGCCCAGTAGTGCGAGACGGCGTCGATGCCCAGGCCGAACGCCCACCCCAGCGGGCGGATCGGCAGGTGGAACATCAGGAACGGGACCAGCAGCGCGGCGACCTTCGACACGGTCAGGGTCGCCACGTGCCGCGCGCACGCGGCGCGGCCCGTCCAGCCGGATCCGCCCTTGGTCATCGCCTGACACGGGGTCTGCAACCAGTGGTCGCCAACCTCGTGAGCGGCGATCAGCGCCACGTAGGACACGGCCATCACAGCAACGGCGGTGAGGTTCATCGGGCCACCCCCGAACCGGTGCTGATGCCGTCCAGCGCGGCCAGGTCGCCGGCGCCGGACAGCAGGCACGCCGGGCAGTCGGCCACCCGGTGGTCGTGGACCAGCGCGGCGGCCTGGACGCCGTCGAGCGCGGCGATGTCGGCCTCGGCGTCGTGCAGCGCGGCCAGCAGCGCGGCGCGAGACTGGGTCTTGCCCCACTCCGCCATGCCGCCGGGCAGGAACGCGCTGGCGACCAGGGCAGCGGCCTCGATGTCCTGGGCCGGGGCCCAGGCGGTGGACTCGTCGGCGCGCAGCTGCGCGATGAGCGCCTCGGCAACCTCGGCCTGAGCGGTGTCGATAGCGTTCGCGGCCTGGAGCTCGGCAGCGGCCTCGGTGTGGGTGCGGATCAGGGCGCTGCGGCGGGCGATGTCGGCCCGGTAGCCGTCCAGCACATGACGCAGAGCAGTGGTGTCGGACATGGTCAGTGCCCCTTCGGGGTCGAAGTCTTCGAAGAAGTCGGGGTACCGGCGGCCGGGTGCGTTGCGGCGTGTATCGGCGCGGCCGGGGTGGCGGTGGTGGGCGTCTGGTGGCGGTAGTCGATGACGTGGCCCTGCTTCGGCATCCGCAGTGCGGCCAGCAGCAGGCCGGCCAGAATCGCCAGGGTCAGCGCGCCGGACAGCGCTTTGTCGACCAACTTTCGCCACCACCGCGGCTTCAGTCCCCGCACGATCACGACCGGGGTAGCGCCGGCCGTAGCCCGTCGCGCCTTCCGGTCCGCGCGGACCTCGAAGGCCACCACCGCCAGCAGGGCCAGGACGACAAGGGCGATAGTCATGCGGCCACCGCCGTACCGGCCGGGGCCATCTGGGCGCGTAGCGTGGCAAGCGCGGCGACCTTGTAGTTGGTCAGGGTCTTGCGGGACAGGCCGAGCATCTCCGCCGCGACACGGGTGCGGCGGCCCTCCAACAGGCACAGCTGCGCGGCCAGGCGCTGGCGCGGCGGCAACGCGGCCAACTGCTCGGCCAGCACGCCGCACACCTCGTCATCGACCGTCGGCGCCACGTGGCCGTGCTCCAGGTCGTGGCGGGCCAGCTCGGTGGTCTGCTCGACCACGCTGCGCTGCTCCCACCACACATGCCGGCGGCACGTGATGACGTAGGAGACGACCGCGCCCAACAGCCACGCCCCGAACGCGCCGCGTGCCTCCACGTGGCCGGCGGCGATCCGGGCCCAGGCCTCGGCGAACACGTCCTGGGCCAAGTCCTCGGCCGAGGCGTCCGAGCCAGCCCACGGAGCGCACTTAGCGGCGACCTTGCCGAAGAACCGGCCATACAGCACGCCGAACGCCTCACGGTCCCCGTCGCAGGCGGCGGCGAACTGGCGCTGGTTGTCGGCGTCCAGCTCGGCGGACCAGCGCGTCATGACGCCACCGCCAAACCGGCCTGCCACTCGGTGGTCAGGTCGCTCATGGAAACGCTGCGGCCGTTGTTCAGCTCGCCCATCGCGCGCTCGACGAACGCACGAGGGATGCGGAAGTTGGCCTGGTCGCCCGAACCGCAGTCGATCGCCGGCAGCTTGCCCGTGATGCACATGCGGCGGACCGTCTCGCGGGAGACGCGGAAGATCTTCGCGACCTCGTTGACGGTCAGGAAGTCGGTGGTCGGCTCCTTCGCGGGTGCAGCCGGGATCTGCGAAAGCGCGGTACGCACGATCTGGGCGATCGCCGCCTCGCTACGCTGGTCGAGCATCGAAACTCCTCCAAGAGTCCGGTGTCGCCCCGGTCAGCGCAGTGTTGGCGCACTGCGACCACCTGATCGGGGCTCTGCTGTTGGTGGGCACGGCTCGACGCGCAAGCCGCTGTGTGCCTTCCTAGCTACTTAGCTAGCTAGGTGCACTGGTTGCACGTTAGCGCGAGAGCGACGCAGGACGCAAGGATTTAGCTAGCGAGGTAGCTAGGATGGGGTCTCATGAGCATTGATCCGACTGACCCGCGGTCGTCGTCACGGCAGATCGCCGATGCACTTCGCCAAGAGATCGTCGATTTCAAGCGGGCCATCCCCGGTGATGGCCGACCAAGCGGACGTATTAGGTCCGACGGGAAGCTGCCTTCTGAGCGTGAGCTGGTCGACGAGTACGGGACGGCTTCGCAGACCGTTAAGCAGGCGATCGGCCTCCTGAAGGCTGAAGGCCTGGTCGAGGGCAGAAAAGGGAGCGGTGTCTACGTTCGCCAAGCGCCAGTCATAACGCGGGTCGGCATGGACCGCTTCTCTCGCAGCAAGCGGGCGGCTGGCCGGGCAGCTCAGCAGGGGGAAGCGGAGGCGGCTGGCCTATCGTGGAAGCAGGAGGTCTTGCACCTCGGCGAGGTGCCCGCGCCAGCCTGGGTCGCTGAGCTGTACGGGATCGCCGAGGGCGCGCCGGTTTTCGTCCGCCAGCGCCGCGAGTGGGTGGGCGACCAGCCGAACCAACTCGCTGACTCGTACTACCGGCCTGAGGTGGTTGACGGGACTGCGATTAAAGAGCAGAAGACCGGTTCCGGCGGGAGCCTCGCCCGGTTGGAGGAGGCCGGCTACCGCATCGTCCGCTTCCGCGAGCAGTTGAAGACGGGCATGCCCTCGCCTGACGAGGTTCGGAGTCTTCGCCTGCCCGAAGGTGTTCCGGTCTTTCGCATGCGTCGGGTCACCTTCGCTGAGAGTGGCCCCGTCGAGGCCTTCGAGAGCGTTATGGCTGGTGACCGGTTCGAGTTCACCTACGAGTTCGATGCGCCCGAATAGTCGGCTAGGAAGCGAGATCGACTGTGGAAGTTACCTACACGTGTCAGGCCGCACCTGGTGGCCGTCCTAACGACGACTTCGTCATTGCCACCGAGCGGTACGTGGTCGTCCTAGACGGTGCTACGGCTCCGGCCGGGGTCGATTCAGGCTGCATTCACGACGTTCCGTGGCTCGTCGCACAGTTGGGAACTCACCTGGCGCGGCTTCTGAGCACCGGGAAGGCGGCGCCTCTCGTCGAGGTTCTGCGGTCGGGTATCGAGGCGACGATGGCGAGCCATGCCGACACCTGCGACCTAACGAATCGCGACAGTCCATCGACAACGGTCGCGATTCTTCGTCGAGACGCTGAACGCCTTGAGTACGCGGTGCTCGGCGACTCTGCGGTCGTCATCGAGCAGCAGGACGGTGAACTCGTCGTTGGCCACGATGACCGAACGTCGTACCTGCCGGCCTACACGGTCGAGGCGGTGAGCCAGGCACGGAACACCGAAGAGGGGTTCTGGATCGCCAGTATCCGGCCAGATGCCGCTGACCGCGCGGTGACCGGTGCGGTTCCGGTGTCGGCGGTGAGTCGGGCCGCAGTCATGACGGATGGCGTCACGCGACTTGTCGAGCGGTACGGCCGGAGCTGGGCTGATCTGCTCAAGCGACTGGACAGCCACGGGCCGGGTCAACTCGTTGAAGACGTGCGCGCCGAGGAGCGCGCCACACCGGCGGATAGGTTTCGTGGCAAGGCCCATGACGATGCCACCGCCGTGTTCTGCCGATTCTGACCTGAAGGAGAAGCCACGTGGGAGCCAAGCACTCGGTAAGTGTTGCCGGCGCAGTTGTCCGGGAAGACGGACGGATCCTTGCGATCCGACGGCACGACAACGGAGCGTGGGAAGCGCCGGGCGGGGTGCTCGAACTCGACGAGACCGTTGAAGCCGGCCTGGCTCGCGAGATTCGCGAGGAGACGGGCATCGAGGCTGAGCCGGTTTCCCTGACCGGTGTGTACAAGAACATGAAGGTTGGGGTCGTCGCCCTCTTCTTCCGGTGTCGTCAGATCGGCGGCGTTGAGGCCCTATCTGAAGAGACCACCGAGGTCCGTTGGATCCTTCCGTCCGAGGTGGAGGCCCTCATGACGCCGACGATGGCTGTCCGGCTACTCGACGCTCTGTCCTACGAAGGAAGGCCTCAGATTCGAACCCATGACGGTGTGCAGCTGCTTGCGTAGCTGGCTAAGTTCGCGGCTCGTTCTCTGCGCTATACCTGTGCCGCGACCGTGTTAGTTGACGGTAGATCCTTAACTCTTGTCGTCCTGCGGGGTCATGACCACACTCTTGGTAAGGGAGGGGTCATGTCAGAGTTCTGGAATGCGCTCAGCGCCATAAGCGCGGCGGTCGCTGCGATCGTCGTTGTCGCAGCTGGGGTCTATGCCAAGGGCCAGGTCGCGGAGGCCAAACGAACCCGTGAGATTGCGCTGTTGACACAGATCTACGAACGCTACACGCGTGATGACGTGCGGAGCCTGCGGCGCAGGCAGATTCATGGCGAGTTCGACAACGTTGATCGTCTAAGTGCTGCTGATTACGATGCGTTGTCTCGGAACCTGGATCAGATGGAGTTTCTAGCCATTGCAGTTGAGCATGGTCTTCTCGACTTCAAGCTAGTCAAGGCTGTGTTTCTCGACTCACCAGCGCGCGTCTGGGGCATGGCACAGAAGTACCACGAGTGGGCCCGAACGCCGTCCGATTCAGGGCCTGCTAGTCACCTGGCACGCTTGGCCGCGCGCTACGACTCGCCGACCCGTCGTTATCCGCCCCTCACAGCTGATCCGGATGTGGGCGTACCCGCTGTCACGCCCGGCCCGTCTGAGGCTGTTTGACGCGGATGAGATCGAGGGCTCGCCCCAGGGACCGACTAATCGCGAGTCGTTCTTGCCTTGCCAGCCATCAGTACCCGGCGTTTCCGTCTGCGATCGGCGTTGCGGGTAGGCGCTGCGCCGTCCTCCGTAGTGGCATCGCCACCATTGCGGTGAAGCTGAAGGTCCCGAGACAGCTGCTCGGCCGCACGCTGATCCGCCGTTCTGGTTCCGCTTGCGTAGAACCGGAGAGTAGTTACGCCGCCGTCGGCGTGCCCTAGACGGTCAGCCACAGTCGCGACATCGACACCGCCTCGCAGCAACTCCGTCGCGTTGAAGTGCCTTAGATTCTTCAGTGGCTTCTCGATGCCGGCCTTTCTGGCGAGGCGTTCGTACCGGTGTGTGTATGTGTCTGGGTTCCACGGAACCGAGCCGTCGGGCTCGGGGGAGAAAACGTGGGCGTCATCGTTGAGCGCCAAGCCGACTGATGTTAGGACCGTCGTGCGCCGTGCCTTCAGCGCCGCTAGCAGCGTCACGCTGAAGCTATCCAGGGCCATCCAGCGGTCCTCATCGGTCTTGGTTCCCTTGAACTCCTGCTTGCCGTCGCGGACGACGTAGTTTTCGTCCAGGCAGACGAGCCCGTTGTCGAGGTCAACGTCGCTCCAGCGCAGGGAGATGATCTCGCCGCGCCGTCCGCCGGTGATGGCGGACATCCAGAGCTGAATTCCGAAGTCCTCGTCGTACTCGAACGCTGCGTTGATGAGCGCGGCGACCTCTTGCGGCGTGTGCGGCGGAGCCTTCTTCTTCGTCACCTTCGGCTTGTGCACGAGCTGGGCGGGGTTCCTGTCGGCCCAGCCCCACGAGATGGCGTAGCCGTACGCGGCCTGAAGAATCGCGTTGATCCGGATGATGGTCGTTGCCGGCATCGGCTTGCACTCGTGCGGCTGGCAGTCCCGCATGTTCGCCTTCGGGGTGCCGTTCTTGTTCCGCGGGGTGCAGTCGTGGGGGCGGTTCGTACGGTGGTCAACCATCGGCTTGCCCTGGCAGAGCTTCGAACAGATCCGCAGGTGCTTGTACAGCTCATCCAGGATGTCCACGCGTTCCTGGAACTGCCGAACGGTGTAGTGGCCTATGACCGGTTTCAGCTTCTGCTCGATGTAGCCGCGGTTCGTCACGACGGTGCTCAGCTCGTGGTCGGCGATCTCCATCCACTTGTCGAGCAGGTGGGAGACGGTCGCCGAGCGGTCAGGGGAGCGCCTGGACTTCGCTTCCTTCAGCAGGCGGGCGGCGTCCTCGACGGCCTCCTCCTCGGTTGCCCGAGTCGGGCCGACGAGGTAGTCCTGCTTCTTCGTGATCGGGTTGATGCCGGCGTAGACACGTGCTCGCCAGCCGGTCTTCAGCTTGTCGATCCCGCCCTTGGCCATGCGGTCAACATAGCTCTGGGTGGCCCCGTCATGACAGAAATCATGACAGCGGTGTAGTCGGGCATCAGCGAGTGAGTATCAGCTACTGAACTCCGGCAACGAAAAAGCCCAGGTCAGACAGCGTCTGACCTGGGCTCCCGTGGAGCCTCCTATCGGAATCGAACCGATGACCTACGCATTACGAGTGCGTCGCTCTGGCCGACTGAGCTAAGGAGGCCCGGTCCCGTCAGCGTGCGCTGCGGGCCGGTGCACGAGTGTACCTGACGCTAGGGGGTGACGTCACAAGTGATCCCTGGGGGTGGGACTGTGCCTTGGAGCAGGTAGGCGTCTACTGCTTTGTCGATGCACTGGGAGCCTCGGGTGTAGGCCGTGTGGCCGCTTCCGTTGAAGGTGAGGAGGTGGCCGTTCTGGAGTTGCTTTGCGAGGCCCTGGGCCCAGGGGTAGGGGGTGGCGGGGTCGTCCTTGGTGCCCACGACCAGGATGGGGGCGCTGCCGGGGGCGGTGATGGGGGCCGGCTGGGATTGGGGCTTTACGGGCCAGGTGGCGCAGGCCAGGTCGGCCCAGGCGAGCATCTCGCCGAGGAGCGGTGCCTGGTTCTTGTAGTCCGGGACTTCCTTGTTCTGGATCTGCTGCGCGTTGGTGGCGTCGGGGTCGGGGCGGTCGAGGCAGTTGATGGCGATGTTGGCGTCTGTCTGGTTGTCGTATGTGCCGTCGGTGCGGTCGTTGTAGAGGTCCGCCCACTGGAGGAGGCGGGTGCCGTCGCCGTTCATCGCCGCGCTTAGCGCGTCGCGGAGGTCGCCCCAGTACTGCGGGACGTACATCACCTGCAGGACGGCTGTCAGGCCGAGGCCGTAGTTCACTGTGCGGTTGCCGTCGCGGGTGGGGACCGGGTGGCTTTGGAGGGACTGCAGGTAGGTCATCAGTTTGTCGACGGCGGTCGAGCTGTCCGTTCCGAGGGGGCAGCCGGATTGGGTCACGCAGTTGGCGGCGAATTCGCGGATCAGCTTCTCGAAGCCCTGCGCCTGCGCGACGTTCATCTGCTTAGCGGTCAGGGTCGGGTCGATCGCGCCGTCCAGGACCAGGCGACCTGTGTTCTGCGGGAACAGTCCGGCGTAGACCGCGCCGAGGTAGGTGCCGTAGGACTTGCCCAGGTAGTGCAGCTTGGTGTCGCCGACCACCGCGCGGATGACGTCCATATCGCGCGCCGCGTTGGGGGTGCCGACGTAGGGCAGCAGGCGCGCCGACTTCGCCTCGCACGCTTTGCCGACCCCCTGCGACTCCTTCACGACCTCCGCCACCTGGGCGTCGGTCCGCGGCATCGGATCCGCCGAGACGAACTCGTCCATCGCCGCGGTGTCGTTCGACAGGCAGTGGATCGGGTCGGACTGGCCGACGCCCCGGGGGTCGAAGCCGACGAGGTCGTAGCGCGCCGCCACGTTCTTCGTGACCACGCTCGGGTCCTGCGCGTAGGCGATCCCCGCGCCGCCCGGCCCGCCGGGGTTCAGCAGCAGCGCACCCACGCGCTGGCCCGCGGGCCCGCTGGCGGCCTTGCGGGTCGCCATGATGTACGTCGTCCCCTTCGAGGGGTCCGAGTAGTCCAGCGGCACCGTGATCTTCGCGCACGTCCAGCCGGGGCCGCTGTTGTCCGTCGTGCAAGACGTCCAGTTCGGCTTCTGGCTGTAGAACTGCTGTAAGTCCGCGGGGACCGCGGCAGAGGTCGCCCCCACCGCCGCCGACGACCCCGGCGCGTTGGCCGGGGTGCTCCCCAAAGCCTCGCGCCCTCCCGGCGCCGAAGGCTTCTGCGCCGCGTGCGAGCTGCCACCGCACCCAGTGGTCAGGAGAAGGCCGGCAGTGGCCACGGCTAAGGCCCGCCGTGCTGTCGGACTGGGTTTCACGGTCGGTACTCCTCCTGCGGGGCGGTCATCGTTTGTGACTAGCTATCCAGAAAAGTCCGATTCCACACCATGCCGCAGCCGGATAGGGGGAGGCGGCTACTCCGCGTCCCACCTCATGGAGCCGTCCTTGCGGGACGACTCATAGTCCTGACGCGACCCGCACACCGACGCCAGCGAGCACGAGCACGTCCGCCCCGTCTCGTCCAGCCGCACCTTCACCGTCTCCGACGGCACGTTCAGCCCGACGACCCGCCCCGGCCCCTCCGGGGTCACGACCTTCTCGCCGCGCGCGGGGGCCTTGGCCTTGGTCTCGACGTACAGCGGGTGCTCGTATTTGAGGCAGCACATAAGCCGCCCGCAGGCTCCCGAGATCTTCAGCGGGTTGACCGGAAGGTCCTGGTCCTTCGCCATGCGAACCGACACCGGCTCGAAGTCCTTCAGGAACGTCGAGCAGCACGTGTCCCGCCCGCACGGCCCGATCCCGCCCTGGATCCGCGCCTCGTCGCGGGCGCCGAGCTGGCGCAGCTCGATGCGCGCGTCCAGCTCCCGGGCCAGGGTGCGCACCAGTTCGCGGAAGTCCACGTACTGCGGCGCGGAGAAGTACACAGTGATCTGCTTCTCCGACTCCACGAAGTCGACGCCGACCACCTTCATCGGCAGCCCCTGCTCGCGGATCTGCCGCTTGGCGACCACCCGGGCGCGGGCCCGCCGCTCCCGGCTGCGCTCGTCGCGCGCCAGGTCGTCGGGCGTGGCGAAGCCGACGAGCTCGTCCAGGCCGCCGATCTCCGCGTCGTCGTACGTGTCGACCCATTGCGGCGCCCAGATGCATTCCGCGACCTCCGGCCCCGCGGAGGTGGGGACCAGGACCTTGTCGCCGACATGCGGACTGATGGGGCCCGGTGCGTAGTAATAAAGACGGCCGTAGCGGGTGAAGCTGACGGCACAGATCATCGCCACGGACGGCTCCCAAAGCAGGCGAGGACACACGGTTCGGACACGACACTCACCCGGTCGAGCCTAAGCGCACCACCAGGCCCGAGGCGAGAGGCTGAGGAAGGCGATCGGCTGCGGCGCCGGGTTGGCTAGGCTTGGTCTCATGTCCAACGCGCCGATCGTCGCCCAGCCCAGCCCCGCCCGCGATGCCCTGCTGAAGGAGATCCAGGCCAAGGCGGTGGTGCGCGGGGAGGTCACGCTGTCCTCGGGCTTGAAGGCCGACTGGTACCTGGACCTGCGGCGGATCACGCTCGACGGCACGGCGGCGCCGCTGGTCGGCACCGCGATGCTGGAGCTGACCGGCGCTCTGGAGTTCGACGCGGTCGGCGGCCTGACCATGGGGGCGGACCCGGTCGCGACCGCGATGCTGCACGCCGCAGCCGCCTCCGGCCGCACGCTCGACGCGTTCGTGGTGCGCAAGGCGGCCAAGGCGCACGGCATGCAGCGCCGCATCGAGGGCCCGGAGGTGGCCGGCCGCCGCGTGCTGGCCGTCGAGGACACCTCCACGACCGGCGGTTCTCCGCTGGAAGCGGTGCGAGCCCTGAGGGAAGCCGGTGCCGAGGTCGTGGCAGTGGCTACGATCGTGGACCGCGCGACGGGCGCCGCCGAGGCGATCGCCGCGGAGGGTCTGCCGTACTACACCGTCTACACGCTGGAGGATCTTCATGTCTGACACAGATTCTTCGTGTCTGATGCAGATTCCTCGGGTTTGGTGACGGGCGTTTTTTAGACCGCGAATCGACGCAACCAGTGCGGTGGTTCGCGCGTCTACCTGCCAGAACCTAATCAGGTGTCAACACTTTGGGGTGCGGGCTGTGGAACAGCAGGACGAGCTAGAAATCGAGACGAGGCTGCGAGCCGCTTTGCAGGCGCGCAGTGAACTCGTCACGCATTCCACGCTCAGGCCTGGCATCCCGCCGAACGAGCACACGGCGGGGGTGGCGCGGGGCGGGCGCGGGGTCTGGTGGTCCTGGCGCAGGCTGTGGGTGCCCGTGACCGTCGCCGCCGCGCTGGCCGGCGGCGTCTTCGTGGGTGCGCAGCTGCCGTCGGACTCCGGCAACTCGGGGGCGAGCCCGGCGGCCGGAGGCCCGGGGGGCACCGTCAGCACCGCCGGTGTTCCGGGCGGCACGTCGACCGGTACGGCGCCCTCGTCGGCCCCGAACGTGCAGGCCGCGGGCTCCCCGCAGAGCGTCGGCTCGGTCGCCTTCACCCTGGCCGACGGCTGGCAGGTCACCCAGACCTCCGTGACCTCGGCCTGCGTGACGCTGAAGACGAGCCCGAAGCCGACCGCGGCCGGCTCCGGCGCCAGTGCCGCGCTGCCCTGCGGCGTGGACGGCCTGTACGTCAAGACCGACGCCGTCGCGACCGCCTGGCCGCTGAGCACGGCGACCAAGGACACCGGCTGGTCGCCGGCCTCGACGTCCTCCGGCTCGGACCTCCTCTGTCCGACCGCCAAGCCCGGCAGCTCCGAGATGGTGAAGGACTCGATGCTGCTGCGCTCCACCGCGAAGTACGAGCTGGCCGACCAGACCGGACAGGCCTCGCCGGTCACCGCCGACTATCACGAGTGGGCCGTGGTCTGCGACAGCGGCCACGGGGTGAAGCCGATGCTGTGGAAGCTCAACGCCGCTCCCGGCGCCGCCGCTCCGGCGACGTTCACGATCGCCACGGTGGTCTCGGCGGACCCGCAGTACGACTCGGCCCTGCTCGGTATGGTGGGATCACTGCACCCGTCGAGCTGATCGGCGCGGAAAGACCGCCGAGGGCCCCGGGCTTCCGGGGCTTCCCGGGTGGCCGGACCCGTAGGCTGCCCGTCGGTCACCAAGCTCATAGCGTCGCTCGCGTCCCGGCCCCACCAGGGCCGGGGCCGTTTGGACCCCGCCAACTGCCACACGCTGTAGTAACGACAAGGTAGCCTCAGTCCTGTGACCTCCTCCCTGGCCCACTTCCTGGCCTTCAATCCGATCTCCGCGACGGACTGGATCAACGCGCTCGGCAACTTCGCCGTGCTCGGCGTCTGCGCGATCATCTTCGCTGAAACCGGTCTGATGATCGGATTCGTCCTGCCCGGCGACTCGCTGCTGTTCATCGCCGGTCTGCTCACGCTGGCGGACCCCAAGCAGTCCGCGGGCGTGACCAACACCCACCACCTGTCGCTGCCGCTGCTCCTGGTGGCGGTGCCGATCTGCGCCGTGGCCGGTGCGCAGCTGGGCCACTATCTCGGCGCGCGCTTCGGCCGGCCGCTGTTCGACAAGCCGGACAGCCGCCTGTTCAAGCGCAAGCACGTCGACAAGGCCGAGGAGGTGTTCCACCAGTACGGCGAGACCAAGGCCGTGGTGCTGGCGCGCTTCATCCCGGTCGTGCGCACGTTCATGAACCCGGTGGCCGGGGTCCTGGAGATGCCCGCCAAGAAGTTCTTCACGGCGAACCTGATCGGCGGGATCATCTGGTCCGACGGCGTGCTGCTGCTGGGCCGGCTGGCCTCCAAGGCGATCAGCCCGGACAAGGTCGACAAGTACATCATCCCGATCACCCTGGTCATCGTGGCGCTGTCGCTGCTGCCGATCTTCTTCGAGTGGCGCAAGTCCCGGAAGGCCAAGGGCGCCGGTCCTGCCGCTTATCGGCAGAGCGACCAGGATTCGGTCGCTCCGAGCGGTCGGCACCGCAGCCGGTAAACTGCGCCCCAGCAGCGCCAATCCGAGTGCGACCGTCCCACCCAAGGAGACAACAGCGATGGCTATCGCGACCCCTGAGGTCTACCGCGAGATGCTCGACCGGGCCAAGGCCGGCCGGTTCGCCTACCCCGCGATCAACGTGACCTCCTCCCAGACGCTGAACGCCGCCCTGCGCGGCTTCGCCGAGGCCGAGAGCGACGGCATCCTGCAGATCTCCACCGGCGGTGCGGAGTACCTGTCCGGCTCCGTCAAGGACATGGTCACCGGTTCGGTGGCGCTGGCCGAGTTCGCGCACGTGGTCGCGGCCAAGTACGACGTCACGGTGGCCCTGCACACCGACCACTGCCCGAAGGACAAGCTCGACGGCTTCATGCGGCCGCTCGTCGAGGTCTCGACCGAGCGCGTGAAGGCCGGCCGGCTGCCGCTGTTCCAGTCGCACATGTGGGACGGCTCGGCGGTCCCGCTGGACGAGAACCTGGAGATCGCGCAGGAGCTGCTCGCCAAGTGCGCCGCGGCGAACATCATCATGGAGCTGGAGATCGGCGTCGTCGGCGGCGAGGAGGACGGTGTCGCCAACGAGATCAACGAGAAGCTCTACACCACCGCCGAGGACGTCCTGAAGACCGTGGACGCCATCGGGCTGGGCGACAAGGGCCGCTACCTGCTGGCCGCGACCTTCGGCAACGTGCACGGCGTCTACAAGCCGGGCAACGTCAAGCTGCGCCCGAGCATCCTGCACGACATCCAGGAGGCCGTCGCGGCCAAGCACCCGGGCCACGGCGACAAGCCGTTCGACCTGGTCTTCCACGGCGGCTCGGGCTCCACCCTGGAGGAGATCCGCGAGGCCCTGGACTACGGCGTGGTGAAGATGAACATCGACACCGACACGCAGTACGCGTTCACCCGGCCGGTCGCCGACCACATGTTCAAGAACTACGACGGCGTCCTGAAGGTCGACGGCGAGGTCGGCAACAAGAAGACCTACGACCCGCGCACCTACGGCAAGTCGGCCGAGGCCGGCATGGCGGCGCGCGTCGTGGAGGCGTGCACGGACCTGCGCTCGGTGGGGACGAAGCTGAAGTAGTCCGCTGAAGACAGCGCAGAGTGGGGCGCACTCCTTATAGGGGAGTTGCGCCCCACTCTTCTGTTCTCGGAACGCATCGCGCCCAAAACGCATCGCGCCCAAAACGTATAGCGCTCAGAACGTATAGCGCGCCCGCGCAGAGAACCGCTCGAACCCGAGCTTCCGGTACACCGGCGCTCCCAACGCAGTAGCGGTGAGCGTGGCGCTCTTGGCCCCGGCCTGGAACGCGCCGTTCACGGCGGCAGCGGACACCAGCGCGCCGAGTCCGCGATTACGCGCGGAGGTCCTGGTGGCGACCCAGAACAGCCCGGCGGAGTCCCCATCGCGGAGCGCCAAAGCGCACGCGGCTGGTTCCCGCTCAAAGTAGGCGACGAACGCATGGACATGCGGATCCAGCAAGACTCCATGCGACGCGAAATGCAGCACCGTCTCCGGGTCCTGGTCCGCCTCGATCCGCAGAGCGCGGTGCACCTCCGCGAACGAGTCCGCCTCCTCGGCGTCGCGGACCTCGGCGAGTTCCACGTCGAACGCCGGAGTGGGGACAGGAGGGGCCGATGCGATTCCCATGTCCTCCAGCTCTATACCGCGTGTCATCCCGGCCGTTTCAGCGGCGGCTATGAGGTCCGCGTCGCCGTCCACCGAGGCCCACAGGTTCAGGTGCTGACCGTGCTCGGCACCGAAGGCCCGGACCGCCGCCACCGCCTTCTCCGCGGGCGCCGAGCGGTCGAACCGCCGCGCGGAGCTGTAGAACAGCGATCGCAGGAAGGGGCGCGCTGACGCCACCATCAGCATCCCCGCGTCCTCGCCGACGACAGCGCCGTCCTCGTGCTCGGCGAACAGGCGCGCGGCGGCCAGGGTGGTCCGGTCGCTCTGGTCCAGGAAAGTCATACCGCGCATCATCCCCACATCCCGAGGTCTGCGCGCGGTTAAAACAACCCGCTTATAGACGGTTACTTATGTGGAAGCACTTAGGGCCGACGCGGCGAGGATCTCGGGGATGGCCAGAGTGTGCGGGCCCTCCACCGGGTCGAGTTCGTAGAGCATCCGCCGCACCTCGTCCAGGAGCGAGCCGTGCACCGACCACTTCTCCACGGCGTACGCCCCTATGGGGAGCATGTCCTCTATCGCCGAGAGCTGATGGTCCGCGGCGGCGGTGATGATGACCTTCAGCTCCTCCAGCACCTGTCGGCTGTCCCGGTCCGGGATCTGCAGGCGGCCGAACCGGTTCAGGGCACGGCCGACGTCCAGCAGCAGTATCGACAGGGCCTCGGGGACCTCGGTGGTGGCCGGCAGGCCCCGGGCGCCCTTGGCCAGGTCGGACAGTCCGCGCAGCAGGCTGTTCAGCTGCGACGAGACGTGGCTCAGGCAGATCGCCGCCTGGTCGACGCGGTTGACCTCCGACTCCAGCGCCGAGCGCCGCGGGTGGTAGCGGACGGCCTCCTCGGCCTGGTCCGCGATGTCCTCGGCGTCGGCGCTGTCGCCCTTCAGCGCGCGGGAGCGTTCCAGCCACTTCTTGGCGTCCGCCGCGGACCACTTCGTGCTCAGCGCCTTGGAGACGTCCCGGCACAGCTGTGCCAGATCGTCGGCCAGGTCTGCGAGGTCCTTGGCGGCGGTGTCGCTGTAGGTCGGCGGGGCGATCAGCGAGTTGGCCACGATGCCGACCCCGGCGCCGACCAGGGTGTCGTAGATGCGCTCCATGCCGTAGCCCCGGCCCAGGCTGTAGACCAGCAGCGAGGTGGTCGCGACCTGGTTGACCTGGGTTCCCAGGCGCAGGGTGCGGCCGATCATCAGCGCGACGATCACCAGGGCGGACAGCGTGAACCAGGTCAGATCGACGAACCGGCCGATGATCAGCGCCGCGATGACCCCGAGCAGCACCGCCGCGACCTGCTGCAGGCCGCGCCGGAAGGTCTGGTAGATGGTGACCTGCATGGTGATCAGGACGGCCACCGGCGCCAGGACGGCGTGGAACTGCGGGTGGCCGTGGTAGATCACGCGCTTGGCGATCTCCCACGCCACGGCGCACGCCAGGGCCGTCTTGAGCGTCTGGATGAAAGCTTCACGCTCGCGGTGGTACCAGTGCCGTACGCCGTGCAGCTGAAGGACTCGCACCGAGTGCTCGATCCCGGAGCGCAGCGTGATGTTGCCACGGTCGAGCATCTCCCTGGTGAACTCGCCGACCGAGTCCGTGGAGCGTGGCATGGGGGAATCATGGCAGACCTGTGCTGGTGGGAGCGTTTAGCGCGGCAAATGTGAGACGCCGCATGATGACCGCGACGGCTACGACGGGATACCCTGATCGCGCCATCATTTTGATACGACTGGTACCCGCAGCGGACTGGATCGTAGAAAGATAACGGGAGCCCATGGATTCCGCAGAGTCCCGCCTGGCCGTCGGGGTCGTCGGCACCGGCCGCGTCGGCTCGGCGCTCGGCGCAGCCCTCCAGCGCGCCGGCCACCACGTGGTCGCCGTCTCCGGCGTTTCCGAGCAATCGGTACGCCGGGCCGGCAAACTATTACCCGGAGTACCCCTCCTGCCCCCGCAGGAGGTGCTCGCCGCCGTCGACCTGGCGCTGCTCACCGTCCCCGACGACGCGCTGCCGAGCCTGGTCGAGGGCCTGGTCGCGACCGGTTCGATCAAGCCGGGAACCATACTGGTCCACACCTCCGGCCGCTTCGGCTTCAGCGTCCTGGACCCGGCCACCCGCGCAGGCGCCCTGCCGTTGGCGCTGCACCCCGCCATGACCTTCACCGGCACCGAGGTGGACGTCGCGCGGCTGGCCGGGTGCTCCTTCGGCGTGACCGCCCCGGAGCCGCTCCGTCCGATCGCCGAGGCCCTGGTCGTCGAGATGGGCGGGGAGCCGGAGTGGATCGAGGAGGCGGCGCGGCCGCTCTACCACGCGGCCCTCACGTACGGCTCGAACTACCTGGTCACCCTGGTCGCGCAGGCCGAGGACCTGCTCGCCGCGGCCGGCGTCCGGGAGCCCGGCCGGATGCTCGGCCCGCTGCTCGGCGCCGCGCTGGACAACGCGCTGCGCTCCGGCGACCTGGCGCTGACCGGGCCGGTGGCGCGCGGGGACGCCGGGACCGTCGCGGCGCATCTCGAGGTCCTCGTGGACCGCGATGCGCAGGCGGCTCGCGGATACCGGGCTCTGGGACGTCTCACCGCGGACCGCGCCATGGCCTCCGGACTGCTCTCCGTCGAGAAAGCCGAATCCCTGCTCGGAGTTCTGAACAAGGAGTCTGACGCATGACCGCCCTCGTCCACACCCGCGCCGAACTGCAGCCCTTCCTTGACGGCTTCGCGAATGGGAAGCGCGGAGTGGTCATGACTATGGGGGCTCTCCATGACGGGCACCTGGAACTCCTTAAGCAGGCCCGCCATGACTGCGACCTCGTCGTCGCCACCATCTTCGTGAACCCGCTCCAGTTCGGCCCCAACGAGGACTTCGACCGCTATCCGCGCACGCTCGACGACGACTTGAAGCTCTGCGCGGAGGCCGGAGTGGACGTCGTCTATGCGCCGGCGGTTGAGGAGGTCTATCCGGGCGGACAGCCGATCGTGAAGGTCACCCCCGGGCCGATGGGAGAGGTGCTGGAGGGCGAATTCCGTCCCGGCTTCTTCACCGGCGTCCTGACCGTCGTGAACAAGCTGCTCAACCTGACGGGCCCGGACATGGCGTTCTTCGGCCAGAAGGACGCGCAGCAGCTCGCCCTGGTGCGCCGCATGGTGCTGGACCTGAACATGCCGGTCGAGATCGTCGGGGTCCCGACCGTCCGGGACGAGGACGGCCTGGCCAAGTCGAGCCGCAACCGCTACCTGAGCCCCGAGGAGCGCACCACGGCGCTCGCCCTGTCGCGTGCACTGTTCGCCGGACAGGAGAAGGCCACGGACGGCGCCGACGCAGTGCGCGAGGCGGCGAACGCGGTTCTGGAACAGGCGAGCGCCGCCGGCGGCCTGAGTGTGGACTACCTCGCACTCGTCGACCCCCGGGATTTCTCGGAGGTCCCCTCGACGTTCACCGGACAGGCCGTGCTCGCGGTGGCGGCCCGTGTGGGGACCACCCGCTTGATCGACAACCTTCCCCTCACCCTCTCGACCCACGGAGACCGCTGATGTACCGCACGATGCTCAAGTCCAAGATCCACCGTGCCACGGTCACCCAGGCCGACCTGCACTACGTGGGCTCGGTGACGATCGACGAGGACCTGATGGACGCCGCCGACCTGCTGCCCGGCGAGCAGGTCGCGATCGTCGACATCGACAACGGCGCGCGCCTGGAGACGTACGTCATACCCGGGCAGCGGGGCACCGGCGTGATCGGCATCAACGGCGCCGCGGCGCGCCTGGTGCACCCCGGGGACCTGGTCATCCTGATCTCCTACATGCAGGTGGATGACGTGGAGGCGCGTAGTCTTCAGCCGAAGGTGGTGCACGTCGACATCGAGAACCGGATCGTGGCCCTCGGGGACGATCCGGCGGAGCCGGTGCCCGGCTCACAGGTCCTGAGCCGGGGCGACGTCACCGCGAACTGATGGGGCAGTACCGGCCTACCGGTACGTAGGTATCAAACAGAGCACCGCGAAGCGGTCCCTTAAAGGGCGGCGGTGGGAGACGGGCGGGCATGAGATGGTCCAGCGTCTAAGGGCACCCCAGCCGGGGTGGCGGGCATACGCGGACACGGTGGTCGTGGGATCCGGCGTGGCCGGCATCACCGCGGCCCTGGCGGCGCGGCAGGCCGGCAGCGTGCTGCTGGTGACGAAGGCCCGCCTGCAGGACGGCTCGACGCGCTGGGCGCAGGGCGGCATCGCCGCGGCGCTCGGTGTCGGCGACAGTCCGGAAGCGCACTTGCAGGACACGCTGGTGGCCGGCGCGGGTGTGTGCGACGAGGACGCGGTGCGGATCCTGGTGACCGAGGGCCCGGCGGCGGTCCGCCGGCTGATCGCCCTCGGCGCGGAGTTCGACAAGACCGCGGACGGCGCCATAGCGCTGGGCCGCGAGGGCGGCCACCTGGCCGACCGCATCGCGCACGCCGGCGGCGACGCCACCGGCAAGGAGGTCTCCCGCGCGCTGATCGCGGCGCTGGAGCACACCATCGGCGAGATCGAGGTCATCGACCACGCGCTGGTGCTGGACCTGCTCAAGGACGAGCACGGCGGCGCCGCGGGCGTCACGCTGCACGTCATGGGCGAGGGCGCGCGCGACGGCGTGGGCGCGGTGCACGCCAAGGCCGTGGTGCTCGCCACCGGCGGCATGGGGAACGTCTTCGACGCCACCACCAACCCCTCCGTGGCCACCGGCGACGGCGTCGCCTTGGCGCTGCGCGCCGGCGCGGACGTCGCCGACCTGGAGTTCGTGCAGTTCCACCCCACCGTGATGTGGCTGGGAGGCGCGGCGCGCGGTCAGCAGCCGCTGATCTCCGAAGCGGTCCGCGGCGAGGGCGCGCACCTGGTGGACGCCAGCGGTGTCCGCTTCATGGTCGGTCAGCATCCGCTGGCCGAACTGGCGCCGCGCGACGTGGTCGCCAAGGGCATCATGCGGCGTATGGCCGAGACCGGGGAGCCGCACATGTGGCTCGACGCACGGACCGGTGTGGCGGAGTTCTCTGACGAGTTCTGGCGGACGCGGTTCCCCACTATCCGCGAGTCCTGTCTTCAGCACGGGATCGATCCGGCCAAGGACCTCATTCCGGTGGCACCGGCGGAACACTTTGCGTCCGGTGGAGTGCGCACCGATATATGGGGACGTACTTCCATCCCGCGCCTATACGCGTGCGGAGAGGCCGCCTGTACCGGAGTGCACGGAGCGAACCGCCTGGCGTCCAACTCGTTGTTGGAGGGCCTGGTCTTCGCAGAGCGCATCGGAGCGGATCTCGCTAAGCGTTTGCCGTGGACCGAGACGCCGGTTCCGGTCGAGGCGCCGGAGGACGTGGTGGACGTGCTGCTGGAGCCCTCGGTGATGGCCGAGGTGCAGCACACCACCACCGCCGGCGCGGGCGTGCTGCGCAGCGCGGAGTCGCTGGACCGCACCGCCGACGAGCTGGAGCGGCTCGCCGAGCGCGGCGCGGAGGCGCCCCACCTGGAGGCGTGGGAGGCCACGAACCTGCACCTGCTGGCCAGCGCGCTGGTGAAGGGCGCGTCGCTGCGCAACGAGACCCGCGGGTCGCACTGGCGGGAGGACTTCCCGGACAGCGCCGACCGCTGGCTGGTGCGCCTGGCGACCCGCCTTGACCCCGCGACCGGGAAGCTGGTCACCGAGAAGCAGCCGCTGCGCAGCGCTGAGATGGATGGAGTGAAGCCCTGATGAGCTCGTTGTCCCCAGACGTCGCCAAGGCCCTGACCGACGGCGGCCTGGACCCGGAGTACGTGGCTTCGGTGATCATGATGGCCCTGGACGAGGACCTGGCCGACGGGCCGGACGTCACGACCGAGGCCACGGTCCCCGCCGACGCGACCGACATCGCGGACTTCACCGCGCGGCAGTCCGGCGTCGCCGCCGGCGTGCCCGTGGCCGCGGCGGTGTTCGACCTGGTGTCGCAGGGCACGGCGAAGATCCGGCAGGCGGTGAAGGACGGCGACCGGGTGGAGCCCGGGACCGTGCTGCTCACCGTCACCGGCTCCACGCGGGACCTGCTGACCGGGGAGCGCACGGCGCTGAACCTCCTGTGCCACATGTCCGGCATCGCTACGCAGACGCGTCTGTGGGTGGACGCGGTCGAGGGCACCGGCGCGAAGATCCGCGACACCCGCAAGACGACGCCCGGACTGCGCGCGCTGCAGAAGTACGCGGTGCGCTGCGGCGGCGGGGTGAACCACCGGATGTCGCTGTCCGACGCGGGCCTGGTGAAGGACAACCACGTGGTCGCCGCTGGCGGCGTGGTCGAGGCGTTCGAGGCCGTGCGCAAGGCGCATCCGGGGCTGCCGATCGAGGTCGAGATCGACTCGCTGGAGCAGCTGCCCGGGGTCCTCGCGGCCGGCGCCGAGCTGATCCTGCTGGACAACTTCACGCCCGAGCGGATGCGGGCGGCGGTGCAGGTGACGGGACGGAACGAGCTGTACGGACGGACCCGGCTGGAGGCCTCCGGCGGGTTGACGCTGGATCTGGCGCGCGCGGTGGCCGAGACCGGGGTGGACTACCTCTCGGTCGGTGCTCTGACGCACTCGGCGCCGATCCTGGACGTCGGTTCGGACTTCCGCGAAGAAGGGAAGTAGGCGCCAGTGCTTCTGACGATTGACGTCGGCAACACGCAGACGGTCTACGGGCTGTTCGAGGGCGAGGAGATCGTCGACCACTGGCGGGTCGCGACGGATCCCCGGCGGACCTCGGACGAACTGTCGGTGATGACGCAGGGGCTGCTGAACCAGCACTCGACGGCGGGCAAGCCCGGAGGGCTGTCGGGGCTGTCGATCTGCTCCACGGTGCCCTCGGTGCTGCACGAGATGCGGGACATGAGCCGGCGGCACTACGGGGACGTTCCGACGGTTCTGGTGGAGCCCGGGGTGAAGACCGGGGTGCCGATCCTGGTCGACAACCCCAAGGAGGTCGGGGCCGACCGGATCATGAACGCGCTCGCCGCACACTACCTGTACGACGGGCCCGTGATCGTGGTCGACTTCGGGACGGCCACGTCGTTCGACGCGGTGTCCGCTAAGGGCGAGTTCCTCGGCGGCGCTATAGCGCCGGGCATCGAGATATCGGTCGAAGCGCTGGGGATGCGCGGGGCGCAGCTGCGGAAGATCGAGCTGACGAAGCCGCGGAGCATCATCGGCAAGAACACCGTCGAGTGCATGCAGTCGGGGATCCTCTATGGGTTCGCGGGGCAGGTCGACGGAGTGGTGCACCGTATGGCCGAGGAGATGGCCGAGGACCCGGACGACGTCACGGTGGTCGCCACCGGTGGGCTGGCGGCGCTCGTGCTGGACGAGTCCGAGGTGGTGGACGTGCACGAGCCGTGGCTGACGCTGGTCGGGCTGCGGCTGGTCTATGAGCGGAACAGCGGGAGCTGATCGCCGCGGCGGTACACAGAGGACAACGGAACATCGGGACGGCGGTCGGACGGAAAAGCGTTCGGCCGCCGTTCTGCGTGCGTGGTTGCATGACCGGATGGACGTGACACCGGTTCATGAGACGGCACAGATCCTCGCGGCGGCGTCCGCAGTGCTCGGTACAGAGCTGAGCGATCCAGTCGATCTCGGCGGGAGCCATCGGAGCACCGTACTGCGGGTGCGCAGAGCGGCCGGTGACACCGTCATCCTCAAAGCCCACCAGGAACGGGCCGGATTCGAGGCCGAGGCCGGCGGCCTCCGGCTCACTGATCTGGGGCCGCGGCTCTTGGCGGCCGACGCGGAACACCGGCTGATCGTGATGGAAGACCTCGGGGACGCGCCGAACCTCGCCGATCTCCTGCTCGGCGGCGACGAGAAGCGGGCGCGCGCGGCGCTGATCGAATGGGCCACGACGTACGGGCGGCTCGCGGTGCAGACGGTCGGCCGTGAAAGCGAGCTGGGGGCGGCGGCCGGTCCGTGGGTCGGCGAGGACATGGCGAAACTGCCCGACTTCCTCGGCGTGCTCGGGATCGCGGTGCCGCCGGGGCTGGACGCCGACATCGAAGCGGTGTCGGCCCTGGACCACGACCGGTTCCGGGTCTTCTCGCCCGGCGACATCTGTCCGGACAACCATCTGCTGACCGCTGGAGGGCTACGGCCGATCGACTTCGAGGGGGCGGGGTTCCACTCGGTCTTCCTGGACGCTGCTTACAGCCGGATGCCGTTCGGAAGTTGCTGGTGCGTGTACCGGCTGCCGAAGAGCTTCTCGATGGAGGCCGAGCGGGCATACCGCGATGAGGTGGTGAAGGCCTATCCGGAGCTGGCGGACGATCGGGTCTGGCGGCCGGGGGTGCGGCGCGGCTCGGTCGCCTATGTGGTGGGGATGTCCGAGTTCCTGGTTCCCCAGGTCCAGGAAGAAGACCGGCCGATGAACCGCGTCCGGATGCCTGAGTCGAGCATGCGGCAGGTGCTGCGCTACCGCTGGGAGGTCACGGCGCTCGCCCTGGAGCGGGCGGGGGAGCTGCCGGCCATGGCGGCGGTGTTCCGGGAGCTGCTGGCGGTGACGGCGGAGTGGTCGGTGGGGGACCTGCCGCGGTACCCGGCTTTCAGCGGCTGAGGGAAGGACCGGCGTTGCGGGCCGCCGAGCCGCCTTCCAGCAGCCGAGCCGCATTCCCGCCCGCCACGTGGTATTCGGTTGCGACCCCTCGAACCGGGCCAAGTAGCCTTGTCCCATGACCGAAACCACCCCGCCTCCGGCGCAGCCCGAGTCCGACCTTCCCGAGCAGATCCGTATCCGCCGGGAGAAGCTGGACAAACTGCGCGAGCGCGGCGTGGACCCGTATCCGGTCGGGTATCCGCGGACCGCGACCATCGGGGAGCTGCGCGCGGAGTACAGCGACCTGGAGCCGGACACCGCCACCGGGCAGCGGGCCGGGATCGCGGGGCGCGTCGTGCTCTCCCGGACCGGCGGCAAGCTGTGCTTCGCCACGCTGCGCGAGGGCGAGTTCGAGATCCAGGCGATGTTCTCCCTGGACCGGCTCGGGGCCGAGTCGCTGGACCGGTGGAAGGGCGACGTCGACCTGGGGGACCTGGTCGGGGTCACCGGTGAGATCATCACCTCGCGGCGCGGCGAGCTGTCCATCATGGTGGAGAGCTGGGCCATCACCTCCAAGTGCCTGCGGCCGCTGCCGGACAAGCACAAGGGGCTGACCGACCCCGAGGCGCGCGTGCGCCAGCGCTATGTCGACCTCATCGTGAACCCCGAGGCCCGGCGGATGCTCTTCACGCGCTCCGACCTGGTGCGCTCGCTGCGCTCCAGCCTCGCGCAGCGCGGCTACACCGAGGTCGAGACGCCGATGCTGCAGCCGATCCACGGCGGCGCGAACGCCCGGCCGTTCGAGACCCACATCAACGCCTACGACATGAAGCTCTACATGCGCATCGCGCCGGAGCTCTACCTCAAGCGGCTGCTGGTCGGCGGCATCGAGAAGGTCTTCGAGATCAACCGCAACTTCCGCAACGAGGGCGCGGACTCCACCCACAGCCCCGAGTTCACCATGCTGGAGGCCTATGAGGTCTACGGCGACTACGACGTCATGCAGAAGCTGACGCAGTCGGTGATCCAGGAGGGCGCCGAGGCGATCTTCGGTTCCCAGGTCGCCCGGCGGCTCAACGCCGAAGGCGAGGTCGAGGAGTTCGACATCAGCGGCGAGTGGAAGTCGGTCACCGTCAACGAGGCCATCTCCGCCGCGCTCGGCGAGGAGGTCTCGGCCGACACCGAGATCGGTGCCCTGAAGAAGCTGTGCGACGCCGCGGGCATCCCCTACGCGCCGGGCTGGACGCGCGGCCAGGTGGTACTGGAGATGTACGAGCACCTGGTCGAGGACAAGACCACGCTGCCGACGTTCTACCGGGACTTCCCGAAGGACGTCTCGCCGCTGACCCGCGCGCACCGCTCCGACCCGCGGCTGGCCGAGCGCTGGGACCTGGTCGGCTGGGGCGCGGAGATCGGGACCGGCTACTCGGAGCTGATCGACCCGGTCGACCAGCGCGAGCGGTTCACCGAGCAGTCGCTGCTGGCGGCCGGGGGCGACCCGGACGCGATGCAGCTGGACGAGGACTTCCTGCGGGCCCTGGAGTACGCCATGCCGCCGGCCGGCGGCATCGGGGCCGGTATCGACCGCATCCTGATGGCGCTCACCGGGCGTCTTATCCGGGAGACGATCCTGTTCCCGTTCGTGAAGCCCGCATAGGTAGTCTTGCCGGAACCGACAAACACCTCGATCTTTTCGAGGGGGAAGCGACACGATGATGGGCAATCTGGGCCTTTATGTACCGTCGTTCGTGGTGGCCGTAGCGTTCATCTACGTCATCAGGCTCATTGTCGTGTCGCAGAACCCTCAGAAACGTGCCGCGGCCCGCGCGCGGGAGCTGGAAGCCGAGCGGAATGATCCGCGTTTTGGTTCAAAGGCTGGAAGAGGGTCGGACGTCGCTTAGCGTCCTGTTAATGTCGTGCGCGTGACGGAAGCTCTGGCTGTGGACGGCGAATCCCTCAACGACGATCTGCTGGCCGGTCGTGCTCAAGCGCTGGCGTTGGTGCGGCAGGGGTTCGCGGTCGTCAGTGCTCGACCGGAAGTTTTTACCAATTCTTTGTACGAGGACTTCTTCACTTCCCATCCGAGGTACCGGAAGTACTTCGCGGCCGGGGACGAAGCGCGGCGCGACCAACGGACATTGGAGGCCGCGACCCGCGTCCTGGCCGACCTCGACCGACCGGGCGCATTGCTGCCGCTCCTGCGCAGGCTCGCCCTGGAGTACCGCAAGTACGGCGTCCGCGAGCCGCATTACCGGGCCTTCGCCGGCTCGGTGATGACGGCCCTGGAGCGCACCATAGGCCAGGCCTGGACCTACGAGGCCGCGGCCGCCTGGGTCGACGAGCTCACCATGGTCGCCTCGGCCATGCTGGGGATCGCCGCCGAGGCCGATGCCAAGGGCCCCGCCTATTGGGAAGCCGAGGTCGTCGCGGTCGACCGGATGGCCGAGGATGTGGCGTGCCTGCGGGTCCGCACGGCGTTCCCGTACCCGTACCAGCCCGGTCAGTACGCCGCGATCGAGCTGGGCCGGCTGCCGTGGGTGTGGCGGGACTTCTCCTTCGCCGCCGCTCCGCGGGCCGACGCCGAGGACCCGGACCACTCCGTCCTGGAGTTCCACGTCCAGCGCACCGCCGACGGCCGGCTGAGCAACGTGGTGCACGACGAGCTCGAAGTCGGCGACCGCATCCGGATCGCCGCCCCGGCCGGCGAGCTGGCCTTCCCGGCCGGCGCCTCCCGGCTCATCGCGGTCGGGCACGGCACCGGCCTGGCCCCCATCGCCGCGCTGCTGGAGGACGCCGCGGCGGCCGGGGACGACCGGCCGGTCCACATCGTCATCGGCAGTTCGCTGAACGCCGTGAAGCCGGCCAGGAAGGCGGCGGCGAAGAAGACGGCGAAGACGGCTGCCAAGGCCGCTCCCGGCGCAGCGCTGCCGTCATCGAAAGCCCAGAAGGCCGCCAAGACGGCGAAGGCAGCCGCGGCCCCGGAGGGCCCCGGTGCGGCCGCTGAGGGCGCTGAGAGCGCTGAGGGCTCCTACCTGGCCGAGCGCCTGGCCGAGCTGGCCGCCGCGCACGGCAACGCGGTCGTGGTCCACCTGGGGGCCGCCGAGGACCTGCCTCAGCATCTGGACGAGTACGTCAAGCAGCTGGCCGACGGCGGGACACTGTCCGGATGGGGCGGCGTGGCCGTCGGCTCGACCGGCACGGTCCAGGCCTGCCTCGGCGTCCTGGCCGCCGCCGGGGCCGATCCCGCCGATGTGAGAAGCGATCTTTTCGGATGATCCGAGCATGACCGAGACCCTGTCCGCCGCCGATATCACCGTGCGCCGGGCCCGTACCGACGATGTCGGCGCCATCCGCGAACTGCTGGGGCGGTACAAAGACATCCTGCTCCAGAAGCCGGACGTGACGCTTTTCGAGGACATCCAGGAGTTCTGGGTGGCCGAACACGACGGCGACGGCCGCGTGGTCGGCTGCGGCGCGCTGCACGTCTTCTGGCTGGATCTCGCGGAAGTGCGCACGCTGGCGGTGGACCCGGAATGCCGGGGTATGGGGGTAGGTGCGCGAATCCTCGACAAACTCGTCCGGACCGCGGCGAGGATCGGTGTTCGCCGGCTGTTCTGCCTGACGTTCGAAGTGGACTTCTTCGCCGCGCACGGATTCTCCGAGATCAGCGGGGTACCGGTCCCGCCGCAGATCGAAGCCGAACTGTCGAAGTCCCCCGACGGCGGCGTCGCGGAGTTCCTGGACTTGGAGCAGGTCAAACCCAACACTCTGGGCAATACGCGCATGCTGCGGATCTTGTAGGACCCGGGCCGCGGCTCTGCATGGGATTTGATTTCACCACCGGAATGCGCTTTGCTGACTGGAGGTATATCCCAGAACTGGAGAAAGGCGGGCCGCCCGATGGCCAAGCGCACCATTGAGGTGTTCCACGACGACCTCGACGGCTCCGAGGGTGCGAGCACTGTGAAGTTCGGCCTCGACGGGAAGTCCTACGAGATCGACCTGTCCGAGGCGCATGAGAAGGAATTGCGCAAGGCGCTCGAGAAGTACGTCGGTGCCGCGACCCAGGTGACCGCGCACAACGCGGCCGCCACCGGCCGGCGGAAGTACGGCACCGGCCCGGCCCGCCGCGACACCAAGCACATCCGTGAATGGCTGCGCTCGCAGGGCGTGGAAATCAGCGACCGGGGCCGTATTCCGACCGACCTGATGAATCGCTACAACGCGGCCCACTAATAACGCCACGGCGCGGTCGGGCCGCAGCGGTTCCCGGCCGACGTCGCGGTGGGTGCCGGTGGGCCGCCCGCCGCTTCACCGGGCGGCGGCCACCGCCAGCCGGTGGCAGGCGGCGGCCAGCGTGGCCAGCAGGGCGATGAGCTCCGGGGGTTCGGGCAACCCCGGAGTCGGATAGGCGGGACGGCGCGTGCTGCCCTCAGCCGGTACCTCGGCGCCGTTGAGGTTTCCGGCGCCGTCGCCGGCGGCGGCGCCCGGCAGCGGCCCTCCGGGCCGCTGCATCGGGACGGTGGCCGGATGCAGCCAGCGCACCGGGGGATCGGCCAGTTCCCCGGCGCCCACGGCGGTCAGGTCCAGCCGGACCCCGCCCCAGTCCAGCCACTCCAGCAGTTCGGGCAGGTCCTCGGCACCGCCGTCGGCCACGTAGAACAGCACCCGGCCGGACGCGGACAGCGCGACCGGCCCCGGGGCCACCGCCGGCTGGCCGTACCCCAGCAGCCTCGCCAGCGCCTCCCGCCCCGCGGCTTCCGGCACGGAGACCACGTCCGGCATGTGGATCGACCTCCCCGTTCGCTCTTGGCGTACAGCCTATTCGGGTCTAGGGCCCCGCTACCGGGAACACCACGTCAGAGGCGGCGAGTTGGACTACCCGAGGGCCTTGAAAGGTGTGACTGTCCCGTGGACAACGGGTAAGTCGCCCCACCTGCGAGGGAAGGCGGGACTAGCATCGGTTGCGAGCCCGTCTGCATCTCACAGGCGGGGGTAACTGGTTTGGCACCGCATGGAACTAGCAACACACCAGGGCAAGCGCACGATCCGTACTCGAAGACGAGCAGTACTGCGATCCAACGTTGGCCCGCGACGCTCCGGGGAGCGATGAGGAATGTTCGAACGGTTCACCGACCGCGCACGGCGCGTCGTCGTCCTGGCCCAGGAAGAGGCCAGGATGCTCAACCACAACTACATCGGGACCGAGCACATCCTCCTCGGCCTCATCCACGAGGGTGAGGGTGTGGCGGCCAAGGCTCTGGAGAGCCTGGGCATCTCGCTGGAAGCGGTCCGCCAGCAGGTGGAGGAGATCATCGGCCAGGGCCAGCAGGCCCCCTCCGGCCACATCCCCTTCACCCCGCGGGCGAAGAAGGTCCTGGAGCTGTCGCTGCGCGAGGCGCTGCAGCTGGGCCACAACTACATCGGCACCGAGCACATCCTGCTCGGCCTGATCCGCGAGGGCGAAGGCGTCGCGGCGCAGGTGCTGGTCAAGCTCGGCGCGGACCTGAACCGGGTGCGCCAGCAGGTCATCCAGCTGCTGTCCGGCTACTCCGGCGGCGGCAAGGAGGCCGCGGCGGCCGGCGGGCCGGCCGAGGGCACGCCGTCCACCTCGCTGGTCCTGGACCAGTTCGGGCGCAACCTGACCCAGGCCGCCCGCGAGGGCAAGCTCGACCCGGTCATCGGGCGCGAGAAGGAGATCGAGCGGGTCATGCAGGTGCTGTCCCGCCGCACCAAGAACAACCCGGTGCTGATCGGCGAGCCCGGCGTCGGCAAGACCGCCGTCGTGGAGGGCCTGGCCCAGGCGATCGTCAAGGGCGAGGTGCCCGAGACGCTCAAGGACAAGCACCTGTACACCCTGGACCTCGGCGCCCTGGTGGCCGGCTCGCGCTACCGCGGCGACTTCGAGGAGCGCCTGAAGAAGGTGCTCAAGGAGATCCGCACCCGCGGTGACATCGTCCTGTTCATCGACGAGCTGCACACCCTGGTCGGCGCGGGCGCGGCGGAGGGTGCCATCGACGCGGCCTCGATCCTGAAGCCCATGCTGGCCCGGGGCGAGCTGCAGACCATCGGCGCCACCACGCTCGACGAGTACCGCAAGTACGTCGAGAAGGACGCCGCCCTGGAGCGCCGCTTCCAGCCGATCCAGGTGGCCGAGCCCTCGGTGGCGCACACCATCGAGATCCTCAAGGGCCTGCGCGACCGCTACGAGGCGCACCACCGGGTGTCCATCACCGACGGCGCGCTGGTGGCCGCGGCCACCCTGGCCGAGCGCTACATCTCCGACCGCTTCCTGCCGGACAAGGCCATCGACCTGATCGACGAGGCGGGCTCGCGGATGCGCATCCGCCGGATGACCGCTCCGCCGGACCTGCGCGAGTTCGACGACAAGATCGCGAACGTGCGCAAGGAGAAGGAGTCCGCGATCGACGCGCAGGACTTCGAGAAGGCCGCGGCGCTGCGCGACCAGGAGAAGCAGCTCCAGGGCGCCAAGGCGCGCCGGGAGAAGGAGTGGAAGCAGGGCGACCTGGACGTCGTGGCCGAGGTCGACGAGGAGCTGATCGCCGAGGTCCTGGCCACCGCCACGGGCATCCCGGTGTTCAAGCTCACCGAGGAGGAGACCTCCCGCCTGCTGCGCATGGAGGACGAGCTGCACAAGCGCGTCATCGGCCAGAACCAGGCGATCAAGGGGCTGTCCCAGGCGATCCGGCGCACCCGCGCCGGGCTGAAGGACCCCAAGCGCCCCGGCGGGTCGTTCATCTTCGCCGGCCCCTCGGGCGTCGGCAAGACCGAGCTGGCCAAGGCGCTGGCGGAGTTCCTGTTCGGCGACGAGGACGCGCTGATCCAGCTGGACATGTCCGAGTTCTCCGAGAAGCACACCGTCTCGCGGCTGTTCGGCTCCCCGCCCGGATACGTCGGCTACGAGGAGGGCGGGCAGCTCACCGAGAAGGTGCGCCGCAAGCCGTTCTCGGTGGTGCTGTTCGACGAGGTCGAGAAGGCGCACCCGGACATCTTCAACTCGCTGCTGCAGATCCTGGAGGACGGCCGCCTGACCGACTCCCAGGGCCGGGTCGTGGACTTCAAGAACACGGTGATCATCATGACCACCAACCTCGGCACCCGGGACATCAGCAAGGGCTTCGGCCTCGGCTTCGCCGCCTCCGGCGACACCAAGGCGCCGTACGAGCGGATGAAGGCCAAGGTCAACGACGAGCTCAAGCAGCACTTCCGCCCGGAGTTCCTGAACCGCGTCGACGACACGGTGGTCTTCCCGCAGCTGAGCCAGGACGACATCGTCGCCATCGTGGACCTGATGATGAGCAAGGTCGACGCCCGCCTGAAGGACAAGGACATGGGCATCGTCCTGACCCGCAAGGCCAAGGAGCTCATCGCGAGCCTGGGCTACGACCCGGTCCTGGGCGCCCGCCCGCTGCGCCGCGCGATCCAGCGGCACATCGAGGACCCGCTGTCCGAGAAGATCCTGTTCGGCGAGGTCCGCGCCGGCCAGCTGATCACGGTCGACGAGAACACCGAGACCGGCGCGGTCGAGTCCGACCAGCGGTTCACGTTCAAGTCCGGCCCGAAGGAGGACGTCCCGGAGGACGCCTCGGTGCTGGAGTCCGGAACGCTGCCGCCGGCGGCGCCGGAGGCCACGCCGCCGGTCAGCGCGTGAGGCGCTAGACGCCGGGCAAGACAGACCGCCGCCCACCCCGATCGCGGGGTGGGCGGCGGTTCTTGCTGCCGGGCGAGAACCCGACAGCCGCCCGCCCCGTACGCGGGCAGACGGCCGTCGGTGTGTCCAGTGTCCTGACCGCGGGCCCGTTCCGGAGTGACGTCGGCTCCGGCTGGGGGCGTCCCCGCGGTTGCGCTGCTGGACTGGAGAGGTGGAGCGGGCGGCCTACGCTCAGGGCCGCCGTGCGATGACCGTGCTCAGGCGGCCGGGGCGCCGTCTTCGTCGTCCGCGTCGTACGCGGTCTGGGCACTGCCGTCCTGGTCCATCGGGCCCCAGGTGTGCGCCGAGGGCGGGCAGGGGTTCGTCGGCGGGGGGCAGGGCACCGGCGGCGGGGACATCGGCGGGGGCGCCATGACCGGCGGGGCCATCTCCGGTCCGCCGTTCACGCAGTGGTTGTCCTCGGCGCTGGTGCCGAAGCCGAGCAGCGCGACCGAGTCGCCGCAGGCCTGGACCGGGGCGTCCACGGGCAGTTGCAGGACGTTGCCGGAGACCAGTCCGGGGGAGTCGGACGCGGCGCCCTTGGCCACGGCGTGGGTGCCGTCGTCGACGCAGTCGTTGTCGTTCGCGGTGACGTCGGCGGACAGCGCGCCGCCGGCCAGCCCGCAGGCCTGGACCGGGACGTTCGCGGCGACCGAGCCGACGTTGCCGGAGATCGCGCCGGGGCTGTCGGACGCGAAGCCGGCGGCCTTGGCGGTGGTGTCGTCGGTCCAGCAGTCGTTGTCGCGGGCGCCGACCAGGCCGGCGCCGGCCGCGCCGGCGTCGCCGCAGACCTGGATCGGGACGTCGGCGGGAAGCTGCGCCACGTTCCCGGAGACGGCGCCGGGGCTGTCGCCGGCGGCGCCGACCGTCGTCGCGGAGTCGTGCGCGGCGGCGTTGCCGGCGAAGCCCATGACCACAGTGCCGGTCGCAGCCGACAGCATCAGGCCCTTCCTTACAAAGGCGTGCATGGATGTACCTCAGATGTCGTCGAATTCGAGGAGCCGAAGGTCGGCTCTCGGGCCTCAACGACACTTTCGGAACTCCGGTAACGGACATCCGGCCGATAGACGGCTGAATGTCCACCATCCGGCAGATACTGAGGATTTTTGTTACGCGATCAGGCGGTTATCGCCGTGCATCGACCGTCATTTGGGCGACTCCGATGATGTGCTGGCCCAGGACGAACCCCGACACCGCGGTGCTGGTCCCGGCGCTCGGCAGCCCGATGCTCGCCGCGTCCAGGGCCAGGACCCTGATCGCGTAGTGGTGCACGACGTCGCCGGCCGGCGGGCACGGGCCGTCGAAGAACGCGTCGCCGAAGTCGTTCAGCCCGACCACGGTCCCGGCCGGCGGTGCGGCCTGCCCGCCGAAGGTCGTCGCGCTCGCCGGGATGTCCCACACACGCCAGTGCGAGAACCCGCTGCCGGTCGGGGCCTGCGGGTCGAACATCTCCACGGCGAAGCTCTTGGTTCCGGCCGGCGCACCGGACCAGGCCAGCCGGGGCGCGGTGGTGTACCCGGTGCAGACCTCGTCGGCGGGGAAGACGCCGCCGTCGGCCAGGTCCGGGGAGCTGACATGGAAGTGCGCGGCGTCCTTCGGGATGCCGTTGCGCACGGGGCTGTAGCCGTAGCGGTCGTGGACGACGGCGGCATAGGCGGTGGCGGCTCCGGCGGCGAACACGGCGGCGGCCGCAACCCCGGAGGCGGCGATCTTCGTCTTCTTCTGCATGGGACAACAGTTTCGAGTCCACGGGGAAGCACTGGGAGAGTCTTCGAAACCTGGTATTCCGCGTACCACCCGACAGAGCACGCTCGGCGAGTTCCTCACCGCGATGCGGGGCCGCCTGGCACCGGAGGACGTCGGCCTGCGCAGCGTCGGCCGCCGCCGCACTCCCGGCCTGCGCCGCCAGGAGGTCGCCGAACGGGCCGCGGTGAGCATCGACTGGTACATCAGGCTGGAGCAGGGACGCGTCGGCGCACCGGGCTCGGCCGTCCTCGACGCCCTCGCCGAGGCGCTGCTCCTGTCGCCGGTGGAGCGCGAGTACCTGCACCTGACGGCCCGCGGCGAGGCGCCGCCGCGTCCGCTGCCGGACGGGTGCGACGGCGCGGGAGCCGTGACCTCCTCGCTGCGCGCGATCCTCGACGGCATGCCGCTGCTGCCGGCGTACGTCCTCGACCACACCTTCGACATCCTGGCGCACAACGCCGCGGCCACCGCCATGTTCGGCGACGGCTTCGGCCACGGCACGGCGTCGAACGCGGCCCTGATGCTGTTCCTCGAACCCGGCACCCGCAAGAGCCAGCTGTCCTGGGAGCAGATCGCCCGCGAGACGGTCGGCGCGCTGCGGGCCAACGCGGCGAAGTACCCCGACGACGCGCGCCTGCAGGCGGTGATCGCACGCCTGAGGTCGGGGAACCGCGACTTCGCCACCTGGTGGGGCGACCACACGGTCGGCGAGCGCACCAGCGGGGTGAAGCGCGTGGCGCACCCGACGGCGGGGGTGCTGACGGTCGGGTACGACATGTTCACCGCGCCGGACGCCTCGCAACAGCGGCTGGTGGTGGTGACGCCGGTGGGGGAGGAGACGGAGCAGCGGCTGCGGGCCCTGGTGGCGGCCCACTCGCGGCGGGTGGCTTGTGAGGGGGCTGAGGCGGGGGCGGCGGCGGTGTTGGCGGGGTGAGGGGGCGGCGGGGCCGAGGTCGGGGCGGCTGGCCGGGCTGAGGCTGGGGCAGCCTGGCCGGGCTCTGTCGGCTGCCGATGCTCGCGAGGCAGGAGCTGACCGGGTGTGGTCGGCGGGCAATTGGTCGGGCTCGGTCGCTGTTGTCGGCCACAGTCGAGGGCTGACTGGGCGAGGCCGGCTCAGTCGAGGGCTGATGCGATCTTGTCCGCAGCCCTCGCAGCCGCCTCGATCCTGGCCCGCAGCGCCTCCCGCGCCGCGACGTCGACCGGCTCCTCGTACGCCGCCGCGAAGCCGGTCCGGCCGTCGATCTGCTCGCGCAGGATGTCGGCGTGCCCGGCGTGCCGCGTGGTGTCGTCGAGCATGTGGACCACGATGGCGAACAGCTGTACCTCCGGCTGCGGCCACCACGGCACGCGGCCCGGGGCGTCGGCCGGCAGCTCCCTGATGGTCGCGTCCGCATGCGCCGCGGCTCGCCGGTAGAAGTCGACGATCTCCTCGCGCGTCTCGTTCTCGGCCGCCCACATCTCGCTGCCGTCGGAGTCCTGCCAGCGTGCTACCGGCTCCGGGAACGGCCGCCCGAACACCTCGCCGAAGTACCGGGACTCCCAGGTCGCCACGTGCTTGATCAGGCCGAGCAGGTTGGTCCCGGTCGCGGTCATCGGGCGGCGGACGTCGTACTCGGACAGTCCGTCGAGCTTCCAGACCAGGACCTCGCGGGACTGCTTCAGTCGCCTGTGGACGAGCTCCTTCGCGGATTCGGCGGAGGCGGCAGGTGCAGGAGGGCCAGCGGATTCATCGGTCACAGGCCACGAGCCTGGCAGGAGCGCTCCGCCGTCTCAACCAACATCCAATACTCAATCCCTCAATGCGCCAGCGCGAACATCTCCCCGTCGTCCACCGCCGTCACCAGGCCGTCGCTCACCAAGCTCGCCAGCGCTCGCTCCCGCTGCGTCACGTCCCGCGTCCAGGCCGCCTCCAGTTCCTCGCGCGGTACCGGGCCGTGCGTGTTGCGCAGAACGGCCAGGAGGCGGCCGCGGGCCTGGCGGTCTGTGCCCTCGTACGTCTGGCCGCGGCGCGGTGGGCCGTTGTACGCGGGCTTGCCGTTCGCGACCCAGCGGCAGAGCGTGGCCACCGGGCAGGACTCGCAGCGCGGCGCTCGGGCCGTGCACACCACGGCGCCCAGTTCCATGCTCGCCGCGGCCCATTCGGCGGCGTCGGGGGCCGCTTGCGGGAGCAGGGCGGTGGCGATGCGGCGGTCGGCCGGGGTCGTCGCCGGTGCCGGGAACTCCGCGCCGGTCACCACGCGGGACAGGACGCGGCGGACGTTCGTGTCGAGCACGATGTGCCGCTTCTTGTACGCGAACGAGGCGATCGCCCCCGCCGTGTACTCGCCGACGCCCGGCAGGGACCACAGATCCTCGTACGTGTCCGGCACGACGCCGTCGAAGCCCTCTTCGACGGCCGTGGCGGCCGCGTGGAGCCGCTGCGCGCGCCGCGGATAGCCCAGGCGCCCCCAGGCTCGCACGGCCTCGCCCACGGGCTCCGCGGCCAGGGCCGCCGGGGTCGGCCAGCGGGCGAGCCAGGCCTCGTAGACCGGCAGGACGCGGGAGACCGGGGTCTGCTGGAGCATGAACTCGCTGACCATCACAGCCCAGGCGGTGGCGTCGGGGCGGCGCCACGGGAGGTCCCTCGCCTCGGCCCGGAACCAGTCGACCACCCGTCGGACCAGTTCAGCCCCTTGTTCGAAGCCTGCGAGGTCGCTGGGGCCGGGATTGTTCCCGGTCGTTCTTTCCGCCATCTGACGATCGTACGGCGAGGCGCGCCGCACACCGCGGCATCGGCCCCGTAGAGTGACCCCTCGTGGGTTCGCTTCGAAATCCCGTTGGATCTCTCGCGCCCGCCGTCTATTGGCGGCGGCGCGTTTTAGTTGTGCTGGCCGTCATCGCCGTGCTGGCGCTGGTTCTTTATGCGTGCTCGGGGTCGGGCTCCGGGAAGAAGCACCCGACCGCGCAGGCGACGAACAGCCCGACCGGGACGCAGTCCTCGGTGCCGGCCGCCAGCGGCAGCTCCTCACAGACGGCTGCGAACGGCGGCGCGTCCGGCTCCTCCGGGGCCACCTCGGCCAGTGCCGGCGGCCCCTCCGGCAGCGCCAGTGGCGGGTCGAGCACCGCTGGCGCGGCCGGCGGCGTCAACGGCGGCGTGGTCGGCACCACCGGCGGCGCGACCGGCACCGGCCCGACCGGCGGCGCCACCGGCGGCGCGGGCTGCCAGCTCAGCCTGAGCCTGACCTCGCAGGCCGCGGCCTACGCCAACGGCGTGGACCCGCAGTTCACCGTCGCCGTGGTCAACAAGGGCACCACCGACTGCGACATCGACGTGAGCCCGAAGGCGCTGGTCCTGAACATCTACTCCGGCCAGGACCACGTCTGGTCCTCGGCGGACTGTGCCACCGGCGGCAAGGACCTGCGCGGCATCGCCCCCGGCGCGGTCCAGACGGTCACCTACACCTGGAACCGCACCCGGTCCTCCCAGGGCTGCGCGCCCAACGCCGGCTCGGCCGCCCTCGGCATGTACTTCGGCGTGGCGACGCTGGGACCGGGCACCGGCCCGAACGCCCCCGCCGCGGTGAGCCAGCCGAAGACCTTCGAGCTCAAGACCGGCAGCTGAGGCCGGGGACCGGCCCGGCACGGCCGGTCCACGGCCCAAGGGAGACCCCGGGCAAGGAAGTTCCTGGTGCAAGGGAGTCCACGGCTCGCCGAGAAATTTTCGGCGAGCCGTGTAGAGAATGCGGAGTCGGCTCCGACCACCTGGTGACAGCAACCAGAGCCCACTCCCGGCAGGAGACCCCATGCCCTCCGAAGTTCCCGCCCCCATCGTCCGCTGCGACATGGCGATCTCGGTCGACGGCTTCACCACCGGCCTGGAGGCCATGGAGCCTCCGTTCCTCGACGACCGCTTCGAGCGGATCACCCGCTGGGTCTTCGACGGCGACGACGCCACCGAGCTGATGCACAGCGAGCGCACCGAGGCCACCGGCGCCTACGTCATGGGCCGCCACATGTACGAAGCGGCCGGCGACCACTGGAGCGTCGAGTCGCCGTACCGGACCGACGTCTTCGTCGTCACCCACCGGCCGCACGAGACCGTCGAGCTCGAGGACGGCACGGTCTTCCGCTTCCACACCGAGGGCGGCGTCCCGGGCGCGATCGCCGCCGCCAAGGCCGCCTGCCCGCCCGGCAAGCGCGTCCACCTCTCCGGCGGGGCGAAGGTGGTCCAGCAGGCGCTCGCCGCCGACCTGGTCGACGAGCTCCACCTGCACATCACGCCGGTCCTGGTCGGCCGGGGCAACCGGCTCTTCGACGAGCAGCCGTACCGCATCACCGAGCTCGAACCGCTCCGCGTCATCGACGCGAGCGGCGCCACGCACATCAGCTACCGCATCCACCGCTCCCAGGAGGGCTGAGAACCATGACCGAGCACATCACGTCCCGGGACGGCAGCGTCATCGCGGTCGACTCCGTCGGACAGGGGCCCGCCGTGATCCTCGTCGGCGGCGCCTTCAACGACCGGAGCACGGTCGCCGGCGTGGCCGCGACGCTCGCGCCGCGCTACACCGTCCTCACCTACGACCGCCGCGGCCGGGGCGAGAGCACGGACACGGCGCGCGAGGCCGGCGGCGCCTTCGACATCGCGAACGAGATCGACGACCTCGCGGCGGTGATCGAGCACGCCGGCGGGCACGCGCACCTCTTCGGCCACTCCTCGGGCGCCATCCTGGTCCTGGAGGCCGCGATGCGCGGCCTGCCGGTGGACTCGGTCGCCGCCTACGAGCCGCCGTTCCGCGCCGATCCGGAGCTGCCGCACCCGCCGAGCGACTTCCTCGACCGGATCACGGCCCTGGCCGAGAAGGGCGACCGCGACGGCGCCGCGAGCCTGTTCTTCAGCGAGGCCATCGGCCTGCCGCCGGAGATCGTGTCCGGCATGAAGCACGGCCCGGCGTGGGCCTTCTTCCTCGACAAGGCCCTGACGCTGCCCTACGACGTGTCCTTCTCCCGGCCCTCGGAGCTTGCGGACCGGAACCGGCTGGCCGCGCTGGATCTGCCGGTGCTGGCCGTCTACGGCGACCAGACCTCTCCCAACCTGATGGCCGGCACGAAGGTCGTGGCCGACTCGGCGCCCGACGCGCGGCTGGTCGTGCTGCCCGGCGAGGACCACGCGGTGCTCCAGCGTCCCGAGGCGCTGGCGCCGACGCTGATCGAGTTCTTCGGCTGAATCGAGTTCTTCGGCCGACAAGACGGCAAGCCGCCTTCCGATCGTTGATCGGGAGGCGGCTTCGACGTCTCGCGAAGTCTGCTTAGACGTACCGCTCAAGGATCGACGACTCCGCCAGCCGGGACAGCCCTTCGCGCACCGACCGCGCGCGCGTCTCGCCGACGCCCTCGACCCGCTGCAGGTCGTCGATCGACGCCGCGAGCAGCTTCTGCAGCCCGCCGAAGTGGTCGACCAGCCGGTCGATCACCGCGCCGGGCAGCCGCGGCACCTTGGCCAGCAGGCGGTAGCCGCGCGGGGAGACCGCGGACTCCAGCACCTCCACGCCACCGCCGAAGCCCATCGCCCTGGCCACCTGCAGCAGGTCGAGCAGCTGCGTGCGGTCCAGGCCGCCGAGGTCGTCGGAGACGTCGGCGACGGTGCGCGCCTTCTTGCCGGTGCGCTCGGGCAGGTAGTCGCGCGCGATCAGGTCGCGGTCCGGGTCGACGCCGGCCATCAGCTCGTCGAGCTGCAGCGACAGCAGCCGGCCGTCCACGCCGAGCTGGACCACGTAGCCGGCCACCTCGTCGGCGATGCGGGTCACCATCTCCAGGCGCTGAGCCACCGCCGCCACGTCGCGGACCGTCACCAGGTCCTCGATCTCCAGCGCCGACAGCGTGCCGGTGACCTCGTCCAGCCGGAGCTTGTAGCGCTCCAGCGTCGCCAGGGCCTGGTTCGCCTTGGACAGGATCGCGCCGGAGTCCTCGAGCACCACGCGCTGGCCGCGCAGGTACAGGGCGATGATGCGCATCGACTGCGAGACCGACAGCACCGGGAAGCCGGTCTGCTTGGCGACGCGGTCGGCGGTGCGGTGCCGGGTGCCGGTCTCCTCGGTCGGGATCGTCGGGTCCGGGACCAGCTGCACGCCGGCGCGCACGATGCGGGAGCCGTCGCTGGAGACCACCACGGCGCCGTCCATCTTGCACAGCTCGCGCAGCCGCTGTGGGGAGAACTCGACGTCGAGCACGAAGCCGCCGGTGGCCATCTCGTCGACCAGCTTGTCGAAGCCGAAGACCACCAGGCCGCCGGTGTTGCCGCGCAGGATGCGCTCCAGGCCGTCGCGCAGCACGGTGCCCGGGGCGACGTTGGACAGGATCGCCGACAGGGCGGCGCGATCGGAGGCCTCACCTGTCACTGTGCGATTCCCATCCTGCTCTCGTGTCTCCACTGCGGTGCCCGGGCCCACGACGTGCCGCGCGACCCCGATCCCCGCGAGGGCGCCGGATCAAACGCCGTAGTGACTCAACCTTACCGGCGCGAGCCCGTCGCGACGGCGTGAAGCGCTGCCCGGACGTCGCCCACTTCGACGATCGACAGGCCCGCGAGGTTCCCGCCGTACTCCTTGCCGTCCGGATCCGGCGGGACCAGCGCGGTCTTGAAGCCCAGCCGCGCGGCCTCGGTCAGCCGCCGCCGCACCCCGGTCACCGGCCGCACCTCGCCGGCCAGGCCGACCTCGCCGATGGCCACCACGCCCTCGCCGACCGGCTCGTTCACCGTCGCCGAGGCCAGGGCCAGCAGCAGCGCCAGGTCCGCGGCCGGCTCGGTGAGCCGCACGCCGCCGACGGTCGCGCTGTAGATCTCCGAGCTGGCCAGCCCGCCGATGCCGCCGCGCTGCTGGAGCACCGCCAGGATCATCGCCACCCGGTTGGTGTCCAGGCCGGAGGAGGCCCGGCGCGGGGTCGGGGCGCTGGTCTTGGTGACCAGCGCCTGCACCTCGGCGACCAGCGGGCGCCGGCCCTCCAGGGTGACGGTCACGCAGGTGCCCGGCACCGGCACCGGCCGCCGGGACAGGAACAGGCCGGAGGGGTCCGACAGGCCACGGATGCCGGCGTCGTGCATCTCGAAGCACCCGATCTCGTCGCTGGCGCCGTAGCGGTTCTTCACCGCGCGGATCAGGCGCAGCGAGGAGGCCCGGTCGCCCTCGAACTGGAGCACCACGTCGACCAGGTGCTCCAGGATGCGCGGGCCGGCGATGCTGCCGTCCTTGGTGACATGCCCGACCAGCACGCACGCCATGTTGCGCTCCTTGGCGTCCCGGATCAGCGAGGCGGCGACCTCGCGGACCTGGGTCACGCCGCCGGGGGTGCCGTCCACCGCCGCCGAGGCGATGGTCTGCACCGAGTCCACGATCACCAGCCGCGGCTGCAGCGCCTCGATCTGCCCGAGCACCGAGCCCAGGTCGGTCTCGGCGGCCAGGAACAGGTTGGGGTGCAGGGCCTTGATGCGGTCGGCGCGCAGCCGGACCTGGGCCGCCGACTCCTCGCCGGTCACCACCAGGGTGCGCGCCCCGGAGCCGGCGTAGGCGGCCGCGGCCTCCAGCAGCAGCGTGGACTTGCCGATGCCGGGCTCGCCGGCCAGCAGCACCACCGCGCCGGGCACGATGCCGCCGCCGAGGACCCGGTCCAGCTCGCCGACGCCGGTCGGGACCGCCGCGGCGTCGTCCACCGCGACCTCGCCGATCGGCCGCGCCTTCTGGGCCGGCATGGTCGCCACGGTCTTCGGGGCCGACTTGGCCGCGCCCCGTTCCTCAACCGAGCCCCAAGTCTGGCACTCTCCGCAGCGGCCGACCCACTTCGCGTACTGTGTGCCGCACTCGGTGCACTGGTAGGTGGCGGCCGAATCGGCCTTCCGGGTGCGGGAATTGGCGGTCGGCATGAGGCCACGGTAGCGGTCGGGACCGACACGGACGGGGCCGCCGCGAGAGCCGCTCGCGCGTATGCGCGGAATTATTGGACGGCATGTTCCGGTGTAAACAGGGTGATTTCGGCCGCAACCTCTGGTGGGATCCCCTGATCCACTGGCTAGTAGTCGCTCGAATGGCTTAACGTCTGGGGCCGTGACTGACCGGGAAATGGTGACGGCGCTACGCGCGGGGGATCAGCTCGCCATCGGGCAGATCTACGACACGTACGGTGCGCGTCTGTATGCATACTGTTATGACCTGCTCGCAGACCACGAGCTCGCCGCCGACGCGCTGCGCGACGCCTTCATCGTCGCCAACAACCGGATCCGCGAGCTGGCCAACCCGGACGAGCTCGGGGCCTGGCTCTACGCGCTGAGCCGCAGCGAGGCGCTGCGCCTCGGGGTCTCCGACGACATCCCCGCCGACGCCGCGCAGGGCACCCGCAACGACCGGTTCGCCCGGGCCGCGCTGGACGTCTACGCGATGCTGCCGCCGGAGAGCCGGGAGATCCTCGACCTGGCCTTCCGGCACCGCATGGTGGACGGCGACCTGGCGCTGGTCATGGACATGACCGAGGAGCAGATCGGGCAGGTCGTCCAGGACGCCCAGGACGATCTGGAGAACGGCCTGACCGCCGTGCTCGCCAACCGCGTCGGCGACCCGCGCTGCGCGGAGATCGCCGAGCTCGGCAAGCGGTTCGACCGGCTGGACGGCAAGGGCGTCGAGCCCTGGCTGGACGCGGTCTCCCGGCACGTCAAGGACGACCAGGCGTGCGCCGACCACATCGAGAACCGGCGCCCGCTGCGGCTGTTCGAGGAGCTGCCGCACGCGTTCGTGCCGCCGGGCGTGCGCGCCCGCGTCCTGGACACCCTGCGCGACCCGGCCGGCGCGGCGTTCTGCCAGCGCATCGCGACCCGGGCCGGCGCCTTCGACGAGTCCGGTTTCCCGAGCGCCGGCGGCAAGTCCGGGGCCGGGAGCGCGCGCAAGCTGCTGCCGGTGGCCGGCATCGTGCTGGCGGTGCTCGCGGTCGGCGGCGTGGCGGTCGCCATGGTCGGCGGCGGGGGCAACAAGTCCGGTGGGTCGGCCGGGACCGGGGCCACGACCTCGGTGTCGTCCTCGGCGGCCGGCGCGGACGGCGGAACCTCCGCGACGGACGGCTCCACGACGCCGACGCAGCAGGCCACGGACTCGGCGACGGGTTCGGCCAGCGGCGGTGCGACGACCGGGCAGACCTCGGACACCGGCGCGACGCACCACACGACCTCGTCGACCCACCACACGACGTCTTCGGCCACGCACACCACCTCGACGCCGAGCAAGCCGACGACCTCGAAGACCAGCGCTCCGCCGCCTCCGCCGAGCTCGACGACGTCGATTCCCTCGCTGACGCCGCCCAGCTCGACGCCGTCGACGACGCCGACCAGCAGCACCACCCCCTGATCCGCTGATCCGCCCCGCGCGCGCCCCGGCGTGCGCGGGGCGTTCGCGTGCCGCGTGCGCGGATCGCCCAGTCGAGTGACATGGGCGTTTGGTCACGGCCCGGGTCGCAGAACCCCTCGAAGGTGGCAACCTGGGCCGATTCCCTCGATCTGGTCACTGACGCATGTCTAACGTCGGCTGGTGTGAAAGACCACGACTCGAACGCCACGGATCCTCTCGATCCCGCGGACCCGGTGAACCGGGACAGCGTCTCCGACAGCTGGGGGCGCGCGGCGGCTTACGACGCCTACGCGGACGGTCTGCACACCTACGCCCTCGGCGGTCTGCGCCACCACGAGGCCGCGGCCTCGGCGGTGTACTGCGCCTTCGTCGCCGCCGACCACCACGTGGCGCACCTCGGCGACGCCGAGATGCTGCGGCCGTGGCTGTACGCGATCACGCGGTTCTACTGCCGGGCCGGGAAGCTGCCAAGGCTGCGCCTGACGGCGTCCGCGGCGCCGCCGGGGCGGCGCACGGCCCGTGCCTCCAAGGACGCGGCGATGGCCGAGCTGGAGCGCACGCTTCTGGCCGCCGAGCTGGCGTCGCTGGACTGGCCGGACACCGACGGGCTGAGCGCGGCGCACCGCGAGGTGCTGGAGCTCTCGGTCCGGCACGGGATGGAGAGCCGCGCGGTCGGGATGATACTGGGCAAGCCGGCGGCCGAGTCCTTCGAGGTCCTGTCGCAGGCCTGGCACGAACTGGAGCGCTCGCTGGCCGCCCTGGCGCTGCTGCGCACCTCCCGCGAGCACTGCCCGGAGCTGGCGGCGCTGGCCGAGGGCTGGTCGGGCCGCCTGACGGCGCAACACCGCGAACCGCTCGTCGCGCACGTGGACGCCTGCTCGCGCTGCCAGTACCACCTGCACAAAGTCCTCGGGGCGCCGCAGGCCCCGTCGATCCTGCCTCACGTCTCGGCACCGAAGGAGCTGCGCGAGCGGGTCCTGGGCGATCTGCTGGACACCTCCCCGGAGAAGGCGGCGGAGAAGGCCGCGATCGCCACCCGGCTGGCGGGCTTCGACCCGTTCGGCTTCCCGGTGACGGCGACGATGCGGCCGCCCGAGGCCCGGTCGGAGCCGCCAGGGCACCGCACCGCCGCCCCGATGCCCGTGGAGCGCCGCCAGAGGCGCCTGGGCGGGCTGCTGGGCGGCCGGGCGGCATCGGCGACGGCAGAAGCTGCGGCGGCAACGGTTCCGGAACGACTACGCACTCCGGCGGCCGCGTTCTTGGACGCGAAGACGCCGGCGAACACGATGGACGAGGGAAGTGGTCTCGATGCTGCTGTTATGACGGCAGATGGCCTAACGGATGACGCTTTCGCCGCACCGGAGCCCGTGCTGAAGGCCGCTCCGAAGCCCGCACCCGAGTCAGTACCGAAGTTCGCACCCGACACGTCTGCCGGCCAGTCGACCGAGGTCCTGGCCGCCCTCCGCGCCGAAGATGTGGACGCCTCCTTCGGCCCCCGCCGTGAATCCTCCCTCGCGGACACGCTGATCGCGGCTCGCCGGCCCGGCGTCTTCGACGACATCCGTCCGGACCGCCCGCTGCCGACGCGGCGCTCGGTGCCCCGCACCTCCGTCGCGGCCGCCGTCGAGGGCCGCCGCCGGGGCGTCGAGGCGGCCCGGCGAGGCACCGCTCCCGTCGGCGACGCGTATGAGGCCGCTGCGACCGTGGCCGCCGCCGTGGCGGCCGAGGACGACGGCGGCGCGCAGGTTCCGCCGATCGCCCCCGTCGGGGTCCTGCCGACCGCCGTCATGCCGGTGGTGATGATGCCGGGCGCCCGGTCGGCGCGGGCCATCACCGGTCCGGCCGGAGCGCCGGATCCGCGCCGGCGCAAGTCGACCGTCAAGTCGGCGCTGGCCAGTTCGGCCGTGCTCAGCGGCGTCGGCGCGGCCGGGGTGACGGCGTTCGTGCTCTTCGTGCCGTCTTCGCCGGCCGGCGACAAGACACTGTTCACGCCGCCGGATCCCGGTGGCAACGGCACGCAGACGCCCGACTACCCGCGGCCCACCTCCAGCACGGACGCCGGGCCCGCGCTGCCCGTCGCCGGCACCGTGCACTCGGCCGCGGTGCCGAACGGCGACTCGGTCACCGCGCAGGTGGTCGCGGCGGTCCTGCCGACGACGCGGTCGTCCTCGGCGCCCGGCGTGACGAGCAGCGTGCCGTTCAACGGGCCGATGCAGCCCCTGCCGCCGCAGACGTCCGGGCCGTCGCAGGACCCGAGCGGGGACGGGGAGCTCCACATCAGCGTGTCGCAGCGCTCGAACAACCCCCACGACGTGGACCTGACCCTCTGGAACTCCGGCACCTCGCCGATCAGCTGGAGCGCCACGCCAGACGCCCCCTGGCTCAGCCTGAGCGCCACCTCCGGCATGCTCGCCGGCGGCGGCCAGACCTCGCTCCACGTCCTGGTGGACCGCTCCGGCGAGCCGAACGGCCCGTGGACCGCGCACGTGCGCTTCGACCCCAGCGGCCAGATGGTCTCCATCAACGGCGTCGGCGGCTCCGGAGGCGGCCCCAGCGGCCCGCCGAGCAGTTCACCGTCCGGCGGGCCCACGACGCCGTCCACGCCGCCCACGAGCCCCAGCGGCAGCCCCTCGGGGACGCCGACCGGCCCGGTGAGCAGTCCGAGCACACCGCACAGCTCGGCGTCGTCGAGCACCGGTGTCGGCGGTCCGTCGAGCAGTAGCGCGCCCTCGCACGGCCCGAGCTCTCCGGGCGGGTCAAGTTCTCCGGGCGGGTCGAGCTCTTCCGGTGGGTCGAGCTCTTCCGGTGGGTCGAGCTCTTCGGACGGTTCGAGCTCTTCGGGCGGTTCGAGCTCCCCGAGCGGCCACAGTTCTCGGGGAGGCCCGGCCCATCGCAAGCCGCATCACTGATCGCGGCCACCAGACGCTCCGGCCCCCGCCGTGCCGGAGCCCCGGAAGGCGCTCGACGTGTCCCAGCCCGTCGGGCGCCTTCCCTTTGTTTGTCTCGCTTGCCTCGCTACCGGTTCATGGCGCGAGCCGCGTGCGACGGCAGGGCGGCCGTCCGCCCCGCAGCCGTAGCGCCGTCTCCGGCGGCCGCCGGGAACGGCCCGACGAACACGCCGCTGTACACATCGGTGCCGTGCTGCGGCGCGTTCAGCGACGCGACGAACACGTTCTGCTCCCCGAGCGGCCCGGCCGGCGCCATGCCCTCGTAGTCGCCGAGCATGTGCCCGCCGGCGTCGGGGGCCAGCAGCCAGTCGAAGGCCGGCGTCAGCTGCCGCTCGGTGGCCCGCCGCGGGTCGCCGAAGGGCAGCACTTTGAGGAACCGCGCGGTCGGCAGGGTCGTGGTGTTGCCGGCGGTGAGGTAGCGCAAGTCGTAGTACGACACGCTCACCGAGCCCAGCGCGTCCACCGACACCACCGGCGTGAAGGCCGGCACCCCGGGCTTGCCGACCAGCCGCGGGGCCGTCCACGTCCGGCCGTTGTCGCCGGAGGACACCAGCTCGACCTGGTCGTAGGCGCCGTTGCTGAAGTCCGAGCCCTCGTAGGTCAGCCAGATCCGGCCGGTCACCGGGTTCACCGCGACCGCTTCCAGGCCGCCGCCCGCCCGCAGCCCCTGGTTCGGGTCGTTCGGATCCACCTCGGCCACCGAGGAGTCGGCCGTCACCGGCGTCGGCGCCGACCACGTGGCGCCCTCGTCGGTGGACGTCACCATCGAGTACGTCGCGCTGATCACCGTGTTCGCCGTGGCGTCGGTGTACTTGATCAGGTTGAAGAAGTCGTGGAGCGTGCCGTCCGGCTCCTCCACCACGACGTTGCCGATGGTCTGGGTGAACGGCGCGACCGCCGCGGTGTCGACGATTTTCGCCGGCTTCGACCACGTGCGGCCGTGGTCGTGCGTCACCGAGATCAGCGCCGGGCCGGTGAAGCCGTCATCGGACGTGTCCAGCCGGTCCCACACCTGGTACGCGACGCCGGGATGCAGCTGGTCGGCGGTCACGGAGTTCTTGTCGTCGAAGAGGGTCGGGTCGTTGTCGGCGATGATCGGCTGCGCGTACTTCCACGTGGCCCCGCCGTCGAAGGACGTCGCGCCGCCGACACCGCCGCGGTTCGTGTTCTCGTCGAATTGCAGGGCACTGCTGTAGGCGACGCCGTCCGGGCCGAAGCTGACCCACAGATCGGAGATCCGGTGGTAGTCGTTGGCGCCGGAGCACTGGCCGAAGGGCAGCACGCCCTCGGTGTAGTGCTTGCCGTCGGAGGTCCAGGCGTAGCCGCCGGCGTGGGAGCCGCCGTCGCTCCAGCGGTCCTGCTGCCAGGTGATGATCGCGCGCCGGGGCTGGCGCGGATCGACCGCGACGAAGGGCTCGGTGGTGGTGTTCGGAAAGAGGGTTCCGGTGGCGGCTCCGGCCGTGCAGGAGGCCACCAAATTCGCAGGAGAGACCCGTTGGATCGGGCCAGGGCTGGCAGTTGCGAACGAAGCCGAGGTCGCCAATGTGGTCAGCAGGGCGGTTGCCGTGATCGCTGTCTTTCTGGCTGTGCGCATGATCGCTCCATCTTGTGGGCGGAGGGAATCGTCACAGGGCATGCGTGATGGCAGACGCACAAAGGGCAACCTAGGACCCGAATCAGCGCATGGCAACGCTCTGATTCGGGGTGAAGTGGAGAGAAATGGGGGAATCAGGCCGGATCGGCCGGATGCGGCGCGACGAGCACCCGCGAGGCGTCCCGCGCCTCGCACAGCCCCACGAGCACCTCGTAGGCCTTCTCGCCCATCATCTCGGTCAGCTCCGGGCCGTAGGAGACGTACACGGGCTCGCGCCCGACGTGCGCCTCGGTGGCGCCGGTGCACCACCAGTTCAGGTCGTGCCCGCCGCCGCCCCAGCCGCGCCGGTCGTACTCGCCGATCGAGACCACCAGGACCTCGGTGCCGTCGGGCCGCTCCACCCGGTCGTAGGACCGGCGCACCGGCAGCTGCCAGCAGACGTCCGGCTTGGTGGTCAGCGGGTGGACGTCCTCGCGCAGCGCCAGCGCGTGCAGCGCGCAGCCCTCGCCGCCCTCGAAGCCCGGCCGGTTCAGGAAGACGCAGGCGCCCTCGACGACCCGGGTCTGCTTGTCGCCGTCCTCATCCTTCTGGGTGATGCCGAGTTCCAGCCCGACCGACCGGTACTGCCAGGTCTCGTCGGTGAGCCGCTCGGCGGCCTTCTCGACGCGCTTCCTGTCGGCTTTGTCCGAATAGTGCGCGCCCAGAGTGCAGCAGCCGTCGGAGGCGCGGCCGGGCCGGATCCCGCCGCAGCCGGCCCCCCAGATGCAGGTCCAGCGCGAGCACAGCCAGGTCAGATCGGCCCGGTAGAGCTGGGCGGGGTTGTCGGGGTCGGTGAACTCCACCCATTCGCGGGGGAAGTCGAGCGGTACTTCAGGCACCGCACAAGCCTACGTGGTCGGCGCGCTCGGCCGTGGGAGGTGCGGGTAACGTATCGCGATATGCGCCTCGGAGTGTTGGACGTCGGATCGAACACGGTCCACCTGCTGTTGCTGGACGCGCACGCCGGCGCCCACCCCATCCCGGCCTTCTCGCACAAGGTCGAGCTGCACCTGTCCCAGCTCACGGACGACGAAGGGGCCATCGTGCCCAGCGGCATCGAGCGGCTTTGCTACGTCGTCGCGCACGCCCTGCGGATCGCCGAGGACAAGGGCGCCGAGGAGATGCTCGCCTTCGCGACCTCCGCGGTCCGCGAGGCCGCCAACGGCGACGAGGTGCTGGCCAAGGTGCGCGAGGAGACCGGGGTCGAGCTGGAGGTGCTGCCGGGCCCGGACGAGGCCAAGCTCACCTTCCTGGCGGTGCGGCGCTGGTTCGGCTGGTCCGCCGGCCGGCTGCTGGTCCTGGACATCGGCGGCGGCTCGCTGGAGATCGCGGTGGGCCTGGACGAGCTGCCGGACGTGATGGAGTCCCTGCCGCTGGGCGCCTCGCGCCTGACCCACGACCAGCTCAAGGGCGATCCGCCCGGCCCGGAGCAGATCCGGGAGCTGCGCCGGTACGTGCGCCACGAGATCGCCAAGGGCGTCTCCCGGGTGGCCCGCGCCGGGCGCCCGGACCGCGTGGTGGTCACCTCCAAGACCTTCCGGACGCTGGCCCGCATCGCCGGCGCCGCGCCGTCGGCCCAGGGCCTGTACGCGCCGCGCTCGCTGCGCGCCCAGGACCTGACCGAGTGGGTGCCGCGGCTGTCGCAGATGTCGGCGGCCCAGCGCGCCGGGCTCCCCGGGGTCTCCACGGGCCGGGCCGCGCAGCTGCTGGCCGGCGCGGTGGTCGCCGACGCCGCGTTCGACCTGTTCAACGTCGAGGTCGCCGACCTGTGCCCGTGGGCGCTGCGCGAAGGCGTCATCCTCCGGCGGCTGGACTCCCTTGTAAGCTGAGCGGCGTGACCTTCAGGACCGACAGCGCCGGGACGACGGAGCAGGTCACCACACCGAAGGTGGGCCTGTCGACGTCGTCGGTCTACCCCGAGTCCACCCGCTACGCCTTCGACGTGGCCGGCCGCCTCGGCTACGACGGCGTCGAGGTCATGGTCTCCATCGACCCGGCGAGCCAGTACCCGGACAAGCTCCTGGAGTACGTCGACGAGTACCAGATGCCGGTGCTGTCGATCCACGCCCCGACGCTGTTCTGGCTGAACCTCAAGCGGGTCTGGGGCTCGGACCCGTGGGAGAAGCTGAAGAAGTCCCGCGAGGCCGCCGAGCGGGTCGGCGCGAAGGTCGTCGTGGTGCACCCGCCGTTCCGCTGGCAGCAGCCCTACGCCGAGGAGTTCGCCGAGGGCATCAGGCGCCTGAATCAGGAGTCGGAGGTCTGCTTCGCGGTCGAGAACATGTACCCGTGGCGGGCTTCAACTCCGGACATCTTCGGCCGCATCCCGCGCATCAAGGTGCCGCGGATGGAGCGCGAGGGCGAGGCCTACTTCCCCGGCTGGGACCCGACCGAGACCGGCTTCGAGCACTACGTCCTGGACCTGTCCCACACCGCGACCGCCCGCAACGACGCGCTGGCGATGTACGAGCGCATGGGCGACCGGCTCGTCCACCTGCACCTCGCCGACGGCACCGGGCAGAACAAGGACGAGCACCTGGTCCCGGGGCGCGGTACGCAGCCCTGCCAGGAGGTCCTGGAGCGGATCACGCGGCGCGGCCTGGCCGGCGCCGTCGTGCTGGAGGTGAGCACCCGCCGCGCGGTGGACGCCCTGCAGCGCGAGGAGGACCTCCGCGAATCCCTGGTCTTCGCCCGCCGCGCGCTGGCGAATGTGCGGGAGCAGGTGGAGCCGCGCGCTCTGCCGGTGTCCGAGTAGCGGCCCTGGTGTACTCAGGCCGGGTTCACGCAGGTTCACACAGGGGAGTTCCGTTGGCCGAGACATCGAAGTTCGACACCCTGGCGTCCGCCTACGCCAGGTCCCGTCCGACCTACCCGGCGGAGATCTTCGACGCGCT
>Ga0207671_10000327_pt1 | contig 69712 bp, 61 predicted proteins | sample KBSC24metaG_FD_184352 | JGI IMG/M metagenome (GOLD analysis project Ga0207671, IMG submission 184352) | Corn rhizosphere microbial communities from Kellogg Biological Station, Michigan, USA - KBS C2-4 metaG (SPAdes) (version 2) | ecosystem: Host-associated > Plants > Roots > Rhizosphere > Soil... | reverse complement strand
CCCCGTAGCCCGCCCGCGCACCCGGAAGGCAGGATGCCTGGAGGGCGCGCCATCGGGGTGGCCTCTCTTTTGGTTACTTTTCTCTGGCCACGCAGAGAAAAGTGACTCGGGCCGCGACAGCGGCTCGAAACCGCTTTGAATCTGGCGGGAGAAGAGCAAGAGCCCCTCTCCCCCGGCCCCTCTTCCTCGCTCCTCAAAGCAGGGCCATCCATGGCCCTTCCCCGCGTCCACAAGTGGGAGAGGGAAATGCAGGGAGTCGCGAGCACCCGCCCCTCACCCCGACCCTCTCCCCGAAGGGGAGAAAGTGCGGTGCGCTCACGCCAACCCTCACTCGCTGTAGTCAGCGATATAGATCAGCTTGCCATCATGCTGGCGAAACTCGCTGCGCCCCTCGAGCGCGATGGACTGCCCCGCACGCACGCCGTTCGGCAGGTCAACTGCGAAGGTGCCTTCGAAATGGATGGCGGCATGGGCGCTGTCGCCGTCTTCGCGCCACGCGGTGATGGTCTGGTGGCGTGCCGAGAACAGGTGGCGCGAGCTTTCGGCGAGGTGGCGCAGTTCGGCGATGCCGAGCGTGCGCACGCTGAGCACGCCGGCGGTGTAGTTCTCGAACACCACCTCGTCCTGCATCGTCGCCAGCATGGCGGCGACGTCCATGCGGTTGTAGGCATCGATATAGCGGTCGACCAGGGCGCGCATGTTCGTTCCGGCTCGAGGCGGGGCGTGCATTTCAGCACGCGCCCGCCGCGCCCGCCAGCAAGGCTCAATGCTTCACGTTGTCCGTGCTCTCGATGAAGCGCGCCACGTTGTCGTGGAGTTTCTTCAGCGAGGGCTCGTGGGCGTAGACCATGTGGCCGGAGGGGTACCAGTGGTAGGAGATGTTCTGCTGCAGCGAGTCGGGGATCGGCAGGTGGTGCATCTCGTACTCGGCGGCGTAGAACGGCGTGGCGAGGTCGTAGTAGCCGCCGTTGAGCATCACCTTGAGGTCGGGGTCGGTCTTCATCGCCATCGCGAGGTCGGGCATCACGTTGGTGGACTGCTGCAGCGCCTCGTGGCTGCCGGGCGCCTTGTGCGACATGTCCCAGTGATGGATGTCGGCGTATTCGCGGTAGTGCTGGCCGTCGCCGAACTTCAGGTCCTCGCGTACGTAGTCGTTGAACGCGGCGATGTAGGCCGAGCTGATCGCCGAGGACTGCGGATCGTATTCGGATTCCTTGCTCAGCGGGTCCAGCGAGGGGCCGGAGAAGCGGGTGTCGAGGCGGCCGGTGGTGGTGTCGTCGTTTGCCTGCAGCTCGTGCTCGAACATGCCGCCGGAGACGCGCAGGTTCGCCTTCACCCAGTACGCCGCGGGCAGGCCGGTGTACTGGTGCAGCTTCTCGGCGATCGCCTGCTTGCGCGCGGCGTCCAGCGTGCTGCCGGCCATCAGCGCCTGCGCGTATTCGCCGGTGGCGAACTGCTCCACTTCGCCCAGCAAGGTGTCGAGGTCGGCGGGCGGCGACGGCAGCTTGTGGTGGTAGTACGCGGTGGCGGCATAGGTGGGCAACGCCAGCTCGTAGGGCTGGTCCACGCCGGGGTTGGTTTCCGGGCCATCGATGCTGTTGTCGAAGCTCAAGATCTGCGACAGCAGGATCACGCCGTTCAAGTCCACGCTGTCCTCGTTGGTGAGGATGTTGGCCACCACCGCCGAGCGGGTGGTGCCGTAGCTCTCGCCGAACAGGTACTTCGGCGAGTTCCAGCGACCGTACTTCGACAGGAACTGGGTGATGAACTGGGCGAACGCGTGGCCGTCGCCGTCCACGCCGTAGATCGCTTTCTCGCGGTCCTTCATCTGCTCGGCGCGCTTGGCCGGATCCTTGTCGTCGGCGATCAGCCGGCTGAAGCCCGCGCCCGGCGCGTCGATGAACACCAGGTCGGAGGCGTCGAGCAGGCTGTAGCTGTTGTTGACCAGCTGGTAGGGCGCGGCCGGCGTGTGGGTGTCGTCGGCGGTCACCACGCGCCTGGGCCCGAACGCGCCCATGTGCAGCCACACCGTGGCCGAGCCGGGGCCGCCGTTGTAGATGAAGGTGACCGGCCGCTCGCTCGCCTTCGCGCCTTTCTTGAAGTAGGCGACGTAGAACATGCTCACCGTGGGCTCGTGCTCCTTGTCGCCGGAGCCGTGCAGCACCAGGGTGCCGGCCACCGCCTTGTAGTTGATGCCGTGCCCTTCCACCGACACCGAACCCTCGCTGGTCGACGACTGCGGCTTCACCAAGGCCGCGTCAGGCGCGTTGGCCGGCTGCTCCTTGTCGTGCTTCTTGCCGGTGTCGGCGACGACGGCGGTGCTGAGCAGCAGGGCGGCGACAGCCGCGGCGAGGGGCAGTTTGCGCATCGGCGTTTCCTCGGCATGACGGAGGCGCGCGGCGCCTCGGGAAGCGGCCAGCATGGAACCGCATGCCCGCCCGTGCATGCCCCGGAAGTCACTGCCGTTACGGCAATACCTTGCGCTCAGGCCCAGGCCAGCAAGGCGATCGCCAGCAGTGCCAGCCCCAGCCCGGCGAGGTTGATGCGGCTCAGCTGTTCGCGGAACAGCAGCACGCCGGTCAGCGCGCCCAGCACCACCACGCCCAGGTTCATGCTGGCGAACACCAGCGCCGGATGCTGCGGCAGCGCGCGGTGCGCGCGCAGGTAGAACAGGATGTTGCCGAAGTTGAAGAGGCCCAGCAGCAGGCCGCCAAGCGCGTTGCGCAGGCGGAAGCGCGCACCGCTGCGCACCGCCCGCCACGCCGCCAGCGCGAACGCCACCACCAGCGCCAACGCGAACATCGCGACCAGCGACGTACCCAGCGGCACGTGCGCCGCGGCCACGCGCTTGAACAGCACGTCGATCGCACCGAAGCCGGCGAACACCACGAACGGCCACAGCCAGCGCGCCGAACCGTTTGCATCGTGGCCGCGTTCCGATCGCCACACCATGCCGAGCAACGCGGCGAGGCCCAGCACGCAGCCCAGCGCCTTGGTCGCATCCAGCCGCTCGCCGAACAGCAGGAACGCCGCCAGCAGCGAGAGCAGCAGCGATAGCCGCTGCGCCGCGTCCGAACGCACGATGCCCGCATGCCGTACCGAGGCGCCCAGCGCGAGAAAGATCAGGGGCAGCAACACGCCCAGCCCCAGCAGCGCGAACCACGGCGCGCCCGCCTGGCGCAGTGGCGCCAGCGGGGCGGGCAGCAGCAGCGCGGCGAGCGCGCCTGCCGCCACGTAGTTCCACGCCACCGCCTGGCCGATGTCCAGCCCGTAGCGTCGCGCCAGCTTCAGCAGCACCGACACCAGCACGCTGCAGATCGCGCTCGCCAGCACGTAGATCATCGAACGGTTCCCGTGACGGAAGGATCGCGAGCTTAGCCGATCGATTGCCGCGGCCGCCGCCGCGTGGAAGCATGGCCGCTCCACGCAACGGCAGGTGACGACCACATGGAAATCCGCTTGCTCGGCCGCCACGACGCACCCGCCTGGCAGGCGCTGCGCCTGCAGGCATTGCGCGACAGCCCGCAGGCGTTCAGCGCCAGCGCCGAGGACGAGGCGGGCCGCAGCGTTGACGCGGTGGCGGCGCGCATCGTGCCCGCCGCGGACGGCTCGGTATGCACGCTCGGCATCTTCGTCGACGGCGAACTCGCCGGCTTCGTGGCCCTGCTCCATCCGCAACGGGCAAAGATGCGCCACGGCGCCGAGCTGGCGGGCATGTACGTGGCGCCGGCGTATCGCCGGCGCGGTTGCGGCGCCGCCCTGCTGCGGGCGGTGATTGCGCATGCGCGCGCCATCGACGGCGTCCGCCAGCTCGGGCTCAGCGTCAATGCCACGAACATGGCGGCGAAGGCGCTGTACCGCGCGATGGGCTTCACGTGCTGGGGCGTGCAGCCGCAGGCGTTGCGGATAGCCGGCGTGTTCCACGACGAGGAACACATGCAGTTGCGCTTCGATCCCTGAGCCTTCACCGGAGAACTCCGCATGCTGGAACTGCGCCCCACCTGCGAACACTGCGACAAGCCGCTGCCGCCCGATTCGACGGAAGCGATGATCTGTTCGTACGAGTGCACGTTTTGCCGCGACTGCGTGGCGCGCCTGCACGACGTCTGCCCGAACTGCGGTGGCGGCTTCGTGCCGCGGCCGATCCGTCCCGCGCGGGAGTGGAGAAGCGGCGTGTTCCTCGGCCGCCAGCCGGCCGGCGACAAGCGCGTGTTCAAACCGGTGGATCTCGTGGCGCACGATGGCTTCGCCGCGCGCCTGCGCGAGCTGCCGCCCGAACGGCGCTGATCGGGCGCGAAGTCCGTCCCGGTTCTCCGGATGCCGATCCGGCGGCCGCGGCCCGTGCGGAACCAATCGGCGCATGGCCTGTCATCGTCCAAGCCTGTGCGCCGTTCGCCGTCGCACGATCGGGAAGGAAGCTCGCCGCGTGATCGGACGGAAGGCATCGGCAGAACGCGTGACACCCGTCCGGCGGCGCCTGCGCTGGACGCGCATCGCCACGCTGGCGGCGGTGCTGTTGCTCCATCTGGGCTTCCTCGCCTTCCTGCTCGCGCCATCGTTGGGATGGCGCTGGCTGGTGCAGGAAACATCAACCGAAGCGCCGGATGCACTGCTCGTCCGTATGCTGCCGGTGCGGACCGAGCCGGTCGCGCCGCCGCAACCCGCGTCGCCGCGTCCCGTGCCGCACGCACATCGGCCGCCGCCCGTGGCCTTGCCCACCCTGCCGACGGCACAGGCGGCAGCGCCGATATCGCCGGTCATGCCGCGTGCCGCCGACAGCCTGATCGCCACCGCCCCACCGGACTTCGTGAGCGGCGGCGGACGCTTCACCGGCCCGGATTACGGCCAGCAGAACGTCCGCGTGCCGGGCAGCGGCGCACCGATCCGCGGCATGCCGACGTTCCGCATGGCCGATCCGCGGATGCAGGGGCTGGCCGGCGTGGTGCGGGTCGTCGGCAGTTTGGCCGGCGCCGTCGATCCGCACTGCCTCCAGCTCGAGCGCCAGCAGGCGATGTCGGTGCAGGAGCGCATTGATCGCCACGTCGACGCCGCCGACGCGCGGATGGTCGCCGTCGCCGCGCGCTACGGCTGCCCCGACCCGCTGAAACCGGGCGCCGCGATGTACAACTTCTATCGCCCGCGGCAAGTCGTCGGCGCGCATTGAGCGCAGCCGTCGCCGCGTGGACGGGTACTTATTTTGCCCGGGTAGTATTGACAACACATTTGACCCGGGCAAAATGGGCGGCCGGCCACACCCGGATTGCCTCATGTCCCCGCACGACAGCCCCAACTGCACCGCCTTCGACGGCCACACCCTGATCGCCTCCGGCGCGCTCGCCGAGGTGGTGGCGGCGGTGAAGCGCCTGCTCGACAAGCACCCCGCGCGCACGCCGCTGATCCTCGACGACGCCACCGGCCAGCCGGTGGAAATCGACTTCCGCGGCAGCGCGGACGAGGTGCTCGCGCGCCTGCAGCCGACCGCCGGAAGCGATGCGCCGCGCGGCGCCGGCCGCCCCCGGCTAGGGGTGGTGGCGCGCGAGGTGACCCTGCTGCCGCGTCACTGGTACTGGCTCAACAGCCAGCCCGGCGGCGCTTCGGTCACCTTGCGCAAGCTGGTGGAGGATGCCCGCCGCCACAGCAGCGCGAAGGATCGCGCCCGCCTCGCCGGCGAGGCCGCCGACCGCTTCATGCGCGTGATCGCGGGCGACTTGGCCGGCTACGAGGAAGCTTCGCGCGCGCTGTGGCGCGGGGACCGCGATGCCTTCAACCGTCACACCCGCGGCTGGCCGAAGGACGTGCGCGAACATGCGCGCCGCCTCGCCGCGATCGTCCGCGATGCGCAGGCCGAGGCGGGCTGAAACCGTCCGCGCAACGCACCGACCCACCGGAATCCCTCATGTCCTCCGCGACACCCCAAGCCTCGCCGCTCGCCCACCGCGACTTCCGCCTGCTGTTCGCCGGCAGCGCGATCTCCGCGCTGGGCGACCAGTTCACCCTGGTCGCGTTGCCGTGGCTGGTGCTCAAGCTCACCGGCAGCCCGGCCGCGCTCGGCCTGGTGCTGGCGGCGATGGCGCTGCCGCGTGCGGCCTTCATGCTGATCGGCGGCGCGGTGGTGGACCGGCTCTCGCCGCGCCGCGTGCTGCTGTGGGCGCGCGCGATCAATGCCGTGCTGATCGGCATGTTGACGCTGCTGGTTTTCGCCGGCGCGATCCGCATGCCCGTGGTCTACGCGCTGGCGCTGGGCATCGGCCTGTCCACCGCGTTCGCCTACCCGGCCGGTTCCGCGCTGCTGCCCAGCCTGTTGCCGCCGCAGCTGCTGCCATCGGCGAATGCGCTGATGATGGGTGCGCGCCAGTTGAGCCTGTTCGTGGGGCCGGGCCTGGCCGGCCTGGTAATCGGCGCCGGCGCCGCGCCTGCCACGGCACATGGCGTGGTGGACGCCGGCGGGCTCGGCATGGCGTTCGCCGTCGATACCGCGAGCTTCCTCGTGTCGCTGGCCTCGCTGCTGCTGATCCGCCAGCGCGACGACGTGCATGCACGCGTCATCGAAGGCCACGTGCTCGCGAACGTGCTGGGCGGCCTGCGCGCGATCTGGGCCGACTTGCCGCTGCGCGCTTTCGTGCTCTACGTGGCGGTGGTGTCGGTGTTCGTGGGCGGCCCGCTGCAGGTGGGCTTGCCGGTGCTGGCCGACACGCGGCTGGACCACGGCGCCGCGTCGCTCGGCATCCTGATGACCGCGAACGGCGGCGGCATGCTGGTCGGCGGTTTCCTGTCCGGCTGGGTCAGCCGGATCGCACGCGGACAATTGGGCCTGATGATCCTGTGCATCGACAGCCTCGCCGGCCTGGCGCTGGCCGCGCTGGCCTTCGATCACTCCACCGTGATGGGCGCGGCCCTGCTGGCCACCACGGGCCTGCTCGCCGGCATCGCGCAGATCGCCGTCGTCAGCTGGATCCAGCGGCGCGTGCCGCCGGCGATGATGGGTCGCACGATGAGCGTGCTGATGTTCGCCTTCATGGGCCTGGGGCCGTTGTCGGCGGCGCTCGCCGGCAGCCTGCTGAAGCTGGTGTCACTGCCCGCGATGTTCGCGGCCGCGGGACTCGCGCTCACGGCGATCGCGTTGACCTGCATGAGCAGCCCGGCGTTGCGCGCGATCGGCACGCCGTTGCGCGTGCCGGCAACAGAGTGACAGGCATCGTCCAGCCGAGTGGCAGCGCATGTTTGGGGGGACTGATTGGCGACAAAGTTCAGCCGATACTCCCACCGTTCACCCTGAGCGTAGGCCGGCAACGCCGAAGTCGAAGGGCGGCGCGCTGCGAGTGCTTCGACTTCGCTTGCTATCGCAAGCTACGCTCAGCATGAGCGGGGTTCCTGGCAGCCTGTCGGACTTTGGTCGGTCGGGCTGCTGGCAGAGCACCGTTGCTGATCAGGTGAGGAGACGGGTTGTCCGATGAACGCCACGCACACCGTTCGTTTCCGCCAGGTCGACGTGTTCAGCGCCGTGCCGTTCAAGGGCAACCCGCTGGCCGTGGTGTTCGACGCCGACGGCCTCGACACCGCGCGGATGCAGGCGATCGCGCGCTGGACCAACCTGTCGGAAACCACTTTCCTGCTGCAACCGGATGATCCGGATGCGGACTACCGCGTGCGCATCTTCACGACCGGCGGCGAGCTGCCGTTCGCCGGGCATCCCACCCTGGGCACCGCGCATGCGCTGCGCGAAAGCGGCTATCGGCCGCGCCGTCCGGGCCGGCTGGTGCAGCAATGCGGCGTGGGCTTGGTCGAGCTGAGCGAGCGCGACGACGGTTGCTGGGCTTTCGCCGCGCCGCCCGCGCGCATCACGCCGCTGCCGGTGGCACGGCATGCCGAGTTGGCGCGTGCGTTGCACAGCGATGCGGTCGATTTCGCCGCGCCACCCTGCACCGTCGACAACGGCGCACCGTGGCTGGTGGTGCGCATGCAATCGGCCGCCGACTGCCTGGCCTTGCAGCCGGACATCGCGGCGCTCGCGCCGGTGACGCGGGCCGCCGGCACCGACGGGCTGGCCATCTACGGGCCGCACGCCGGCGGTGGCCCGACCGACTTCGAGCTGCGCTGCCTGATGACCGGTGGCAGTTTCGGCGTGGGCGAAGATCCCGTCACCGGCAGCGCCAATGCCGCCCTAGCCTGCCTGCTGGACGCGCAGGGCAGGCGTCCCGCGGCAAGCTACACGGTGCGCCAGGGCACGGCGCTGCAGCGCGACGGTCGCGTGGCGATCGAGCACGACGGGGACGGCCGCATCTGGATCGGCGGCGCCTGCGTCACGGTGATCGAGGGCCGCTTTCGTTATTGAAGCGGAGCCGCGTCAGCGCAGCGCCGCCGCCTCGCGCGCCAGCTGCTCGATGCCGGCCCAGTCGCCGGCGACGAGCTTGTCCTTGGGCGTGAGCCAGGAGCCGCCCACGCAGGCCACGTTGGGCAGGGCGAGGAAATCCGGCGCGCTGGCGAGGCTGATGCCGCCGGTGGGGCAGAAGCGGATCTGCGGCAGCGGGCTGGCCCAGGCGGCCAGCAGTTTCGCGCCGCCCACCGGCACGGCGGGGAACAGCTTCAGGTGCTTGTAGCCGCGTTCGAGCAGGCTCATCGCCTCGCCCGCGGTGGCCACGCCGGGCAGCAGCGGCAGCGCGCTGGCGTCGGCGGCATCCAGCAGTTTCGGCGAGACGCCGGGCGACACCGCGAAGCGCGCGCCAGCCGCGCGCGCGGCGTCGAGCTGCGCGGCGTCGAGCACGGTGCCCACGCCCACCACCGCGCCTTCCACCTCGGCGGCGATGGCGCGGATCGCGTCCAGCGCCACCGGCGTGCGCAGCGTCACCTCGATGCTGCGGATGCCGCCGGCGACCAACGCGCGCGCCATCGGCACGGCATGGGCCAGCTCGTCGATGATTACCACCGGCACCACCGGGGCGAGCGCGAGGATTTCGGCGAGGACGGTCTGCTTGTGGTCTTGGGGGGTCATGGGAGGCTCGCAGGGAAAGGGTTGGCGTGTAGGAGCGCACCCTGTGCGCGATCAAAGGCATTCGCGCACAGGGTGCGCTCCTACAGGGACGGATCAAGCATCGGCGGCGTGGTGGCGGTCGTGCCTGCCGAAGATGGTGGCGCCGGTGTCGGCCGAGCCCACCGCGTTGCGCAGGGAGGCGAACAGTTCGCGGCCCATGCCTACGTGGCTGGCGGAAAGATCGGCATGCACCTGCTCGCGCGTCGCCCATTCGGCCGGGTCCACCTTCGCCTCCAGAGTGCCGGCGATGGCGTCGAGCTTGACGAGGTCGCCGTCGCGCAGCTTGCCCAGCGGGCCGGCGTCGACCGCCTCGGGGGTGACGTGGATCGCCGCGGGAATCTTGCCGGAGGCGCCGGACATGCGACCGTCGGTGACCAGCGCCACGCGGTGCCCGCGCGCCTGCAGCACGCCCAGCGTGGGGGTGAGCTTGTGCAACTCGGGCATGCCGATCGCCTTCGGCCCCTGGAAGCGCACCACGGCGATGAAGTCGCGGTTGAGTTCGCCGCGGTCGAAGGCGGCCTGCACCGCGTTCTGGTCGTGGAAGATCACCGCGGGCGCCTCGATCACCAGACGGTCGCCCGGCACCGAGGACACCTTGATCACCGCGCGGCCGAGGTTGCCCTTGAGCACGCGCAGGCCGCCGTCGGCGCGGAACGGTGCATCGGCCGGGCGCAGCACGTCGAGGTTGCCGCTCGCCGTGACCGCCTGCCACGCCAGCTCGCCGGACTCGTCCAGCACCGGCAGGCTGCGGTAGGCGTCGAGGCCCTGGCCCCACACCGTGTGCGCGTCGCCGTGCAGCAGGCCGGCGTCGATCAGCGAGCCGATCAGGAACGGCATGCCGCCGGCTTGGTGGAAGTGGTTCACGTCGGCCGATCCATTCGGGTACACGCGCGCCATCAGCGGCACCACGCCGGACAGCGCGTCGAAATCCTCCAGCGTCAGCACGATGCCGGCCGCGTGCGCGATCGCCACCAGGTGCAGCAGGTGGTTGGTGGAGCCGCCGGTGGCGTGCAAGCCGATCACGCCGTTGACCACGCTGCGCTCGTCGAACATGCGGCCCAGCGGCGTGTGGTGTTCGCCCGGCGCGGCGATCTCGGCGAGACGGCGCACCGCGGCTTCGGTCAGCGCGTCGCGCAGCGGCGTGTTCGGGTTGACGAAGCTGGAACCCGGCAGGTGCAGGCCCATGATCTCCATCAGCATCTGGTTGGAGTTCGCGGTGCCGTAGAACGTGCAGGTGCCGGGCGAGTGGTACGACGCCGCCTCGGCTTCCAGCAACTCGTCGCGTGTGGCCTTGCCTTCGGCGTAACGCTGGCGCACCGCGGTCTTGGTGTCGTTGCTGATGCCACTGGGCATCGGCCCGGCCGGCACGAATACAGTGGGCAGATGGCCGAAGGAGAGCGCACCTATCATCAGGCCCGGCACGATCTTGTCGCAGATGCCCAGCATCAGCGCGCCGTCGAACATGTCGTGCGACAGCGCCACCGCGGTGGCCATCGCGATCACCTCGCGCGAGAACAGGCTCAGCTCCATGCCGGCGCGGCCCTGGGTGACGCCGTCGCACATCGCCGGCACGCCGCCCGCCACCTGGGCGGTGACGCCGGCCTCGCGCGCCACGCGGCGGATCAGCTCGGGATAGCGCTCGTACGGCTGGTGCGCCGAGAGCATGTCGTTGTACGCGGTGACGATGCCGAGGTTCGGCGCATGGCCGCTGCGCAGCGCCGCCTTGTCGTCGGTGCCGCAGGCGGCGAAGCCGTGCGCGAGGTTGCCACAGGACAGCCGCGCGCGATGCGGACCTTCGCGATGCGCGGCGTCGATGCGCGCGAGATAAGCGGTGCGGCTGGCGCGGCTGCGCTCGGCGATGCGGGCGGTGACTTCGGCGAGGATGGGGTGGAGAGGCATGGCACGTATCCGGGAATCATGGGACGGAGCGAACAGCGGGCCATGGATGGCCCGCCCGCGGCTCAGGCGCTTTCGCGCTTGAGCCTGCGCCGGGTTGCGCCCGGCACGGGAGAGTCAACAATGGGCAGGAGCCCATTGTTGACATCAGGCACGGCACTCTGGCTCTGGAGCGCCATGCCTGCGGGGAATTTCAAGGACACCAGTACACCGCCAACGGCACCCTGTCCTGTTGCACCACGGCGCGCACCGGATAGTTCTTCGCTTCGGCCAATCCCAGCCGCACATCCGCCAGCAGGTCGCGCTTCTTCTCGCCGCTCACCAACAGATACAGCGCGCGGGTAGCGAGCAGCGCGGGCAGGGTGAGCGTGATGCGCGGCTCGCCGGCGTCGGGCGCCTGCATGGTCAGCACCTTCGCCTTGCCCTGCGGGTCCAGCGCCTCGGCAAGACGGTCGCCGCCGGGGAAGAACGAGGCGGTGTGACCGTCCTCGCCCATGCCCAGCACCACCACGTCGAACGGCGCGGGCAGCGCGGCGATGCGCGCCTCGGCCTCGGCCAGCCCGGCCTCAGGCGTGGCGGCGCCGGTATACAGCGGCACGAAGCGGGCGGCACGGGCCGCGTCCTGCAGCAGGGTGGTTTCCACCAGCTTCGCGTTGGAGCGCGCGTCGCTGTCCGGCACCCAGCGTTCGTCGACCAGGGTGACCGTGACCTTGGCCCAGTCCAGCGCCTGTTTCGACAACTGCGCGAAGAAATCCTTCGGCGTGCTGCCGCCGGAGACCGCGATCACCGCTGTGCCGCGCTCAGCGATCGCCTCGCGCAATTGCGCGGCGACGCGCTCGGCCAGCGCCGCGGCCTGGGCGCTGCAGTTCGTGAAGCTGTGGGTGGTGACGTTCGACATCGCTTACTCGTCTTCGTGCCAGGTGCGGCCGTCGCGCTCGATCAGCGCCACCGCCGCGCTGGGGCCCCAGCTGCCGGAAGCGTAGGGGCGCGGCGGCTCGCCGCCGGCGGCCCACGCGGCGAGGATGGGGTCGGCCCAGCGCCAGGCCGCCTCCACTTCGTCGCGGCGCATGAACAAGGTGGGGTTGCCGCGCACCACGTCCAGCAGCAGGCGCTCGTAGGCGTCGGGCTGCGAGACGCCGAACGCCTCGGCGAAGCTCATGTCCAGCGGTACGTGGCGCAGGCGCAGGCCGCCGGGGCCGGGGTCCTTGATGGTGAGCCACAGCTTCACGCCCTCGTCCGGCTGCAGGCGCAGCACCAGCCGGTTCTGCGCCAGCGGACCGGCACTGGTACCGAAGATCGAATGCGGCACCGGCTTGAACGCGACCACGATCTCGGACACGCGCTCGGGCAGGCGCTTGCCGGTGCGCAGGTAGAACGGCACGCCGGCCCAGCGCCAGTTCTCGATCTCGGCCTTCAGCGCCACGAAGGTCTCGGTATCCGACTTCGCGCCGTTCAGTTCGTCCGGATAGCCCGGCACCGACTGGCCTTCGGCCACGCCGGCACGGTACTGGCCGCGCACGGTGAGCTGGCTGGCGTTGCTTTCATCGATGCGCTTGAGCGAGCGCAGCACCTTGAGCTTCTCGTCGCGCACCGCGTCGGGCGACAGCGAGGACGGCGGCTCCATCGCCACCATGCACAGCAGCTGCAGCAGGTGGTTCTGCACCATGTCGCGCAACGCGCCGGCGCGGTCGTAGTAGCCGGCGCGGCGGCCCAGGCCCAGCGTCTCGGCCACGGTGATCTGCACGTGGTCGATGTGGCTGGCGTTCCACAGCGGCTCGAACAGCGCGTTGCCGAAGCGCAGCGCCAGCAGGTTCTGCACCGTTTCCTTGCCGAGATAGTGGTCGATGCGATAGGTCTGCGATTCGGCGAACACCTGGCCCACCGCGTCGTTGATCCGGTTCGCGCTGGCGAGGTCGCGGCCGATCGGCTTTTCCAGCACCACGCGCGAGTGTTCGCCGTTCAGGCCGCACTGGCCGAGCCGGCGGCAGATGTCCTCGAACAGCTCGGGCGAGGTGGAGAGGTAGAACACGCGGATGTGTTCGGGGTGTTCGCCGATCAGCGCGGCGAACGCGTCCCAGCCCTCGTCCTTGCGCGCGTCCAGCGGACGGTAGCCGACCAGCTGCAGGAAGGCGTCGAGCTTGGCGGGGTCGGCGCCGTTGCCGGCCAGCGACTCGCGCAGCTGGGCGCGGTAGCCGGCGTCGTCCAGCGGCTCGCGGGCCACGCCGAGGATGCGGCTGCCGGCCGGGATCTGGCCGTCGGCATGGCGGTGGAACAACGCGGGCAGCAGCTTGCGCAGGGCGAGGTCGCCGGTGCCGCCGAAGATCACCAGGTCGAAGGCGTCGACCTTCTGGAAAGTAGCCGTCACGCAAGCACCTCGAAGCGGGAGGGTGGCTGGCCGTGGGGGTGGCCGGCCCGTCTGCCAACGATAGTACCAGTGGAATACCAGGACAAGAACTTGTCTGCATACGAATTCATTCATGCAGACAATCCGGCGAAAACACGGCCTTTGCATTGGTTTCAACTGAAACGGACGTCCAGACGACTTGCGGCCAATGGTTTGCTATTGGTATCTTCTCGGGATGGAAACCGCCCTGGCCCGCGAATACCGTCGCATCTGTCGCGACCCGACCAGCCACCAGCCGCTGGCCTACCTGCGGCTGCGCCGCGCGATCCGCAACGTGGTCGAGCACCGCGACATCGAGCCGGGCCAGGCGCTGCCCAGCGAGCGCGACCTGTCGCAGGCGCTGAAGCTGTCGCGGGTCACCGTGCGCAAGGCGATCGCCGGCCTGGTCGAGGAAGGCCTGCTCACCCAGCGCCATGGCGCCGGCACCTTCATCGCCGAGCGCATCGTCAAGCCGATGTCGCGGCTGTCCAGCTTCACCGAGGACTTGCGCGACCGCGGCCTGCACCCGCGTTCGGAGTTCTTCGAGCGCAGCGTGGGCGAGGTGACGCCGGAGGAGGCGATGGCGATGAACCTGTCGCCCGGCTCGCTGGTGGCGCGGCTGCACCGCGTGCGCTACGGCCAGGACGAGCCGCTGGCGATCGAACGCAGCGTGGTGCCGGCCAGCGTGCTGCCCGACCCGATGGTGGTGCGCGACTCGCTGTACGAGGTGCTGGAGACGCTGGGCTGTCGCCCGAAGCGCGCGCTGCAGCGCCTGCGCGCGGTATCGCTGGGCGCGCAGCACGCGCGCCTGCTGCACGTGGCCGCCGGCAGCGCCGGGCTCAACATCGAGCGGCGCAGCTTCCTCGACGACGGCCGCGTGGTCGAGTTCACCTGCTCCTGGTACCGCGGCGACATCTACGACTTCGTGGCCGAGCTGCACGCCGATTGCATCAAGGTGTCGCTGCCGCGCGACGCTTCCCCCGACACGAGAAACCCATGCACGCCAGCGACACCTTGATGTACCGCGAAGCGCACGAATCCGCCGACGTGGTGGCGCGCCAGTTCGCCGCCAACGAGAAGGTGGTGGGCGAACTCGCCGCCGCGCTGCGCGCGCAGCCGCCGCGCTTCATCGTCACCTGCGCGCGCGGCAGCTCCGATCACGCCGCCGCCTACGCGAAGTACGTGTTCGAGACCCAGCTCGGCATCGTCACCGCCTCGGCCTCGCCCTCGGTGACCTCGGTATACGCGGCGCCGCAGCAGTGGGACGGCGCGCTGTTCATCGCGATCTCGCAGTCGGGCAAGAGCCCCGACCTGGTGCGCAATGCACAGGCCGCGAAGATCGCCGGCGCACGCGTGGTGGCGATGGTCAACGTGGAGGACTCGCCGCTGGCTGCGCTCGCCGACACCGTGATCCCGCTGCACGCCGGCCCCGAGCGCAGCGTGGCCGCCACCAAGAGCTACGTCGCCGCGCTGGCCGCGATCCTGCACCTGTGCGCGCGCTGGCACGGCGACGCCAAGCTCGCGGCCGCGCTAGCCGCGCTGCCCGATGCGTTGCGCGCGGGCTGGGACGCGGACTGGTCGGCGCTGGTCGACGGCCTCGCCGAGGCGCACAACCTGTTCGTGGTGGGGCGCGGCTTCGGTTTCGCGGCCGCGCTGGAGGCGGCGCTGAAGTTCAAGGAAACTTGCGGCCTGCATGCGGAGGCGTTCAGCGCGGCCGAGGTGAAGCACGGCCCGATGGCCCTGGTCGGCCCGCATTTCCCGGTGCTGTGCTTCGCCCAGGACGACGACACGCTGGAGAGCACGCTGGCGGTGGCGCGCGAATTCCGCGGCCGCGGCGCGAACGTGCTGGTGGCCGCACCGGGCCGGAGCGGCGACGGCTTCCTGCCGCTCGCCGCCGGCCTGCCCGCGCTGTGCACGCCGCTGCTCACCATCCAGAGCTTCTATCGCGCTGCCAGCGCGCTGGCGCTGCGGCGCGGCTACAACCCCGACGTGCCGCCGCACCTCAACAAGGTCACCGAAACCGTCTGATCTCCCCGTAGGAGCGGCTTCAGCCGCGACCTCTCCACGGGGAATCGCGGCTGAAGCCGCTCCTACCGATTGCTTTCCATCGAGCTTTTGCCATGACCACCGCCCTCACGAACGCCCGCGTCCTCACCGCCCACGGCTGGCGCGACGATCTCGCCGTGCTGATCGAGGGCGAGCGCATCGCCGCGCTGCTGCCGAACGATCACCCGCAAGTGCGCGCCGCGCAGGTGCAGGATCTCGCCGGCGCGCTGCTGGTGCCGGGCTTCATCGACGTGCAGGTGAACGGCGGCGGCGGCGCGCTGTTCAACGCCGCGCCCACGGTGGCGACGATCCGGACGATCGGCGCGGCGCACCGCAAGTTCGGCACCACCGGCTTCCTGCCCACGCTCATCAGCGACAGCACGGACGTGATGCGCGCCGCGCTGGCGGCGGTGGAGCAGGCCTTCGACGAAGGCGTGCCGGGCCTGCTCGGCGTGCATCTGGAAGGCCCGTACCTCGCGCCCGAGCGCAAGGGCGTGCACGATCCGAAGTGGTTCCACGTACCGGGCGAGGAGGAACTCGAGCTGCTGTGCGCGCCGCATCGCGGCGTGCGGCTGGTGACGCTGGCGCCCGAGCGCGTGCCGCACGCCAGCATCGCGCGGCTCGCCGCCGCCGGCGTGCTGGTCAACGCGGGCCACACCGCCGCCGACCACGCCACCATCCGCGCCGCGCTGGCCGCGGGTGTGCGCGGCTTCACCCACCTGTTCAACGCGATGACGCCGCTGGGCAGCCGCGAGCCCGGCGTGGTGGGCGCGGCGCTGGACGACGCCGGCAGCTGGTGCGGCATCATCGTCGACGGCCATCACGTGCACCCGACCAGCCTGCGCAACGCGATCGCCGCCAAGCCGCGCGGCAAGACCCTGCTGGTCACCGACGCGATGCCGCCGGTGGGCGCGGATTCGACCGAGTACGTGCTCAACGGCGAAACCATCGTGGTGAAGGACGGCATCTGCCAGACCGCGAACGGCGTGCTCGCCGGCTCCGCGCTGGACATGGCCACCGCCGTGCGCAACAGCGTGACGATGCTGGGCCTGCCGCTGGACGAGGCGGTGCGCATGGCCAGCACGTATCCCGCCGATTTCCTCGGTCTCGGCGCCAGCCACGGCCGCATCGCGGTGGGCTGCCGCGCCGATCTCGTCGCGATGGATGCCGATTACCGCGTGCGGAAGAGCTGGATCGGCGGCGTGTCGGGCTGAAGCCCGACCTACCGCGAACCCGGCACCGTAGGTCGGGCTTCAGCCCGACAACGCCAGCCGCCAAACCCGACAAACCACCAAGCCAGACAACGGCGCTGCCATGGCGCCTGCCCGACATGTCGCGGGCAAGCATCGTGGCACCGTGGTCGGGATGAATCCCGACCCACGCCAATGGGGTACGCGATGACCTGGAACGATCTGCGCAAGGGGCGCGCGTCGCTGCTTGGCAATGCCTACCACATCACCACCGTGACTCGGAGTCGGACGCCGTACTTCGCTGCGCTCGACAGCAGCCGCAAGCTGGTGCGGGAACTGATGGCGCTGCAAGCCGAGGGGCGCTGCGAAACCCTGTGCTACGTGGTGATGCCCGATCACCTGCACTGGCTGATGTCGCTTCGCGGCGGCACCCTGGCCGACGCCGTACGTCTGCTGAAGGGACGCTCGGCGCGTGCCATCGGCCGCACGGTATGGCAGCCGAGCTATTTCGACCATGCGGTGCGCAGCGACGAGGATCTGCGCACGATGGCACGCTACATCGTGGCCAACCCCTTGCGTGCCGGGCTGGTCGAACGCATAGGTGACTACCCGCTGTGGGATGCGATCTGGCTGGACGAAACGCTGTCCCCGTAGGTCGGGCTTCAGCCCGACATCAGGTACCACAAGCAGAGCCGTCGGGATGAATCCCGACCCACGAGAGCCGCAGTCTCGGTAGGTCGGGCTTCAGCCCGACAAGTGCTTGCGACAAACGCTCTCGTTGCTGCGCATGGCCACCCAAAGCTAGACTTCTCCTGTTCAGGTGTCCCGAAGGCTTGTGCCCAAGGGATGAAACGGGAAGCCGGTGCGTGGCGCATGCCACCAGTCCGGCGCTGCCCCCGCAACGGTAGGCGAGTACACGCGCGGCCATCCGCCACTGTGTCGAGGACACGGGAAGGCGCCACGCGGGACGGTGCAGGCACCGTCCGCTCGCAAGCCCGGAGACCGGCCCGGACATGACTGCTGGCTCGCGGTGGGCGAGGCCGGACAGACGCGTCCGGCCTCGCCGTGCCTGCCTGTTCCCGCCTTCCCTCACCGTTCGCCGGCCCATTGAACGCAATGTGCCGCGCGGTGTGCACGGCCGAGGAACGAGATGTGAAGAAGACCCTGCTGGCCGCGGCGCTGCTGTGCTGCCTCCCCGCCGCCTACGCCGCCGACCAGAACGACGCCAGCGCGCTGGCGCCGGTGGTCGTGACCGCCACCCGCACGCCGATCACCGCCGACGACGCGCTGTCCTCGGTCAGCGTGATCACCCGCGCCGACATCGAGCGCCTGCAGCCGCTGTCGGTGGCGGACCTGCTGACCGGCCTGCCGGGCATCAGCTTCGCGCAGAGCGGCGGCCTCGGCCAGCTCTCCACGCTGTTCCTGCGCGGCACCAATTCCACCCACACGCTGGTGCTGGTCGACGGCATCCGCGTCGGTTCGGCCACCGCCGGCTTCGCCCGGCTGGAGCAGATCCCGGTGGAGCAGATCGAGCGCATCGAGATCGTGCGCGGCCCGCGCTCCAGCCTGTACGGCTCCGACGCGATCGGCGGCGTGATCCAGATCTTCACCCGCCACGGCCAGCCGAACGGCGGCACCGCACCTTCGTTCAGCACCACGGTCGGCAGTCATGGCCTCGCCGGTGCGACCGTCGGGCTGTCCGGCGGCGACGCGCACGCCTGGTACAACGCGAGCCTCGGCGGCCAGTACACCTCGGGCTTCCCCGCCTGCCGCATGGGCGCGGCGGAGGCCTTTGCCGGCTGCTTCGCGGACGATCCGCGCAACGACGCCTTCCGCGACTGGAACGGCGCCTTCAACGCCGGCTACCGCTGGGACAACGGCACCGAGCTGGCCGGCGACTGGCTGCGCAGCAAGAGCTTCGTGGAGTACGCGGGCAGCCCGTTCGGCAGCAACCGCGCGGTCGACGAGCAGCGTGTGGCCGGTGCACGGCTGAGCTTCTCGCCGCTGGAGGCGTGGAAAGTCACGTTGACCGCGGGCCAGAGCAAAGACCTGTCCACCACGTATTACCAGGGTACGTACTTCGGCACGTACTACCCGCTGCAGCAGACCGGCTACGCCGATTCGCGCCGCAACCAGGCCTCGTGGCAGAACGATCTCGCGCTGGCCGCGAACCAGCTGCTGACCGTGGGCGTGGACTGGCAGCAGGAACATGTGGACAGCAACACCGCCTACCTCGCCACCCACCGCACCGACACCGGCGGCTTCGCGCAGTACCAGGGCACGTTCGGCCGCAACGAGTTGCAGGCCTCGGTGCGTCGCGACCACAACAGCCAGTTCGGCAACCACGACACCGGCGCGCTGGCCTGGGGCTACGCGTTCGACCACGGCCTGCGCCTCAGCGCCAGCTACGGCACCGCGTTCCATGCGCCCACCTTCAACGATCTGTACTTCCCGCCGTTCTTCGGCACGCCGTCGGCCAATCCGCAGCTGCGGCCGGAGACCTCGCACAGCACCGAGCTGGGCCTGCAGCAGCAACTGGACGCCTGGCACTGGGCGGTGAATGCCTACGAGACGCGCATCAACCAGATGATCGTGCTCGACCCGGTGCAGAACTACGTGCCGTTCAACCTGAGCCGCGCGCGCATCCGCGGCGTGGAAGGCCAGCTCGGCGCCACCGTGGCCGGCTGGCAGTTGCAGGGCTATCTCACGCTGCAGCAGCCGAAGAACGACGATGGCGGCGCCGCCAGCGGCAACGTGCTGCCGCGCCGCCCCGAGCGCACCGCGCGCATCGACCTCGACCGCCGCTTCGGCGCGTTCTGCGTAGGCGGCACCTGGTACGCAGCCGGCCGCAGCTACGACGACGTGGCGAACCTGCATCCGCTGGGCGGCTACAGCACGCTGGCGCTGCGCGCGAGCTGGCAGTTCGCGCCGGACTGGCAGGTCGAGGGCCGCCTCGCCAACGCGTTCGACCGTCGCTACGAGACGGTCTGGTACTACAACCAGCCCGGCCGCACCTGGTCGCTGACGCTGCGCTACAGCCCTGCCGCGCGCTGAGCGCGGGACAGTGAACGCGATGGGCCACGGAAGGCCGGTCGTCGCAGGAAGCACGCGCCCCTGTCGCGCGCGCTGACACGGTGGCATCGGAGCATGCCACCGATGTCGTGCAGGGACGGGGGAGGATGCGCGAACAAGGATGTTCACCCCTGTCTTTCGACAGGGGCCACCTTCAGGCACATACGTCGCGGCGGCGGGCGGCGCATAAAAGGCGCATGACCGCGAACGCGCCCATGCAGCCCCCCGCCGTGCGCGTTCGCCCGCTATGCTGGCGCGCCACGGAGGACACGTGAACATTTTCGCGCCCATGATTCGCCGACCCATCGGCACCGTGCTGCTGGCTTTCGGGCTGGCGCTGGCCGGCACGTGGTCGTACCTGTTGCTGGGCGTGGCGGCATTCCCGTCGATGGAATTCCCGTTCATGGGCGTGAATGCGCAGCTGCCCGGCGCCAGCGCGCAGGTGATGGCCACCTCCGTGGTGGCGCCGCTGGAGCGGCACCTGGGACGCATTCCGGGCGTGCAGCACATCAGTTCGACTGCCACCGAGGGCGGCGCGCAGATCGGCCTGCAGCTCGACTTCGGCCGCAATCCGGACCAGGTCGCGCACGACGTGCAGGCGGCGATCAATGCGGCGATCCCGGATCTGCCCAACGACATGCCCAGCCCGCCAAGCTACTTCAAGGCGAACAGCACGCAGATCCCGATCCTGCTGGTGGCGCTGACCTCGAGCAGCCTGCCGCCGGACAAGCTCTACGACCTCACCGACACGGTGCTCAAGCCCGCGGTGGCGCAGATCCCCGGCGTGGCGCAGGTGGGGGTGGGCGGCGGCACGCCGCACGCGGTGCGGGTGGCGCTGAATACCGCGGCGCTGGCGCATGCCGGGATCACCTCCAACGACGTGGCGAACGCGCTGCGCGCGGCCAACGTCACCTCGCCGCAGGGGGTGATCGGCAACGGCGCCACCCAGCTCACGGTGACCGCGAACGACGCGCTGCACGACACGCAGGATTTCGCCGACCTGGTGATCGCCAGCCGCAAGGGCGTGCCGATCCGGCTGTCCGACGTCGCCACGATCAGCAGCGGCCAGCAGAACCAGTACACCGCGGCCTGGTTCAACCAGCACCGCGCGGTGGTGCTGCGCATCACCAAGCGCGCCGATGCGAACGCCGTGGCCACGGTGGACGCGATCCGCGCGCGCCTGCCCGAGCTGCGCGGCCTGCTGCCTGCCGACGTCAAGATCACGCCGATCTTCGACCTCACGCCGACCACGATGTCGGCGCTGCACGAGGTGGAAGTGGCGCTGCTGATGGGCATCGTGATGGTGGCGCTGGTGATGCTGGTGTTCCTGCGTCGCGCGCGGCCCACCGTGATCGCGATGTTCAGCATCCCGCTGTCGCTGGCCGGTGCGCTGGTGGTGATGTGGATGCTGGGCTTCACGCTCAACATCTTCTCGCTGGTGGCGCTGGTGCTCTGCGTCGGCTTCGTGGTGGACGACGCGATCGTGGTGATCGAGAACATCGTGCGCCACATGGAGCAGGGCAAGCCGGCGCTGCAGGCGGCGCTGACCGGCGTGCGCGAGATCGGCTTCACGGTGATCTCGATCACGCTGTCGCTGATCGCCGTGTTCGGGCCGATGGTGTTCGGCAACAACACATTCACGATGCTGATGCGCGAGTTCTCGGTGACGCTGATCGCGACCATCGTGATCTCGGCGCTGGTCTCGCTGACGCTCACGCCGGCGCTGTGCGGCAGCTGGCTGGCGCACGACGACGTGGCGGCCGTGCGCACGCCGGGGCGGCTGGAGCGCTGGGCCGAACGCTTCGACCGCTGGATGTTGCGCGTCTACGAGCGCGGGCTGGACTGGGCGATGCACCACCGCCGGCTGATGCGCTGGCAGCCGCCGATCCTGCTGGTGCTCACCGTGCTGCTGGCGGTGCTGGTGGGCATGACCGCGGGCGGCGGCCTGATGCCGAAGGAGGACACCGGGTTGATCCGCGCGCACATCACCGCCGACGCGAACATCTCGCCGACCCTGATGATGAAGCGCACGCGGGAGATCGTGGACCGGATCCATGTCGATCCGGCGGTGCTCGACGTGACCGCCTTCTACGGCAGCGGCAACAACGGTGCGAGCAGCAACGAATCGCGCATGTTCATCGATCTGAAGCCGCTCGGCGACCAGCCGGGCGAGCGCCGCGACGGCGCGCAACAGGTGGTGGACCGGCTGAACAAGCAGTTCAAGCCGCTGGCCGACCTCGACGTCACGCTGACCACGGTGCAGTTCATCAACATGGGCGGCGGCGGCCAGGGCCAGGGCCAGTACAGCTTCAACCTGGTCAGCACCAGCGGCGCGTCGCTGCAGCAGCCCACGCTGCGGCTGGCCAAGGTGATGCGCGGCATGCCGCAGTTCCGCGACATCACCACCAGCTTCGACAGCATCGGCAAGCAGCAGATGCTGGAAGTGGACCGCGCCGCGGCGGCGCGGCTGCAGCTGAGCATGGGCGCGATCGACGACGCGCTGAACAAGTCGTTCGGGCAGACGCCGGTGTCGACGATCTACTCGGACATCAACCAGTACTACGTGGTGCTCACCTCCGACCGCGCCGATGCGCTGAGCCCGGACACCCTGCTCAACACCTACGTGCGCAGCGCGCAGGGCAAGATGATTCCGCTGTCGGCGGTGGCGCAGATCCGGCCGCACATCGCGCCGATCAGCATCGACCATTACGACCAGGTGGAGTCGTCCTCGATCAGCTACAACCTCGCCAAGGATGTGACCCAGGCCGAAGGACTGCAGCGGGTGAGCCAGGCGATCTTCGCCGCGCACCTGCCGGACGGCGTGCAGAAGCAGTACACCGGCGAGAACCAGGATCTGCTCGACGCGCTGAGCAATGCGCTGCTGCTGCTGCTCGCGGTGATCGGTGCGATGTACGTGGTGCTCGGCATCCTGTACGAGAGCCTGATCCATCCGCTGACGATCATCTCCACCCTGCCCGCGGCCGGCATGGGCGCGTTCCTCGCCATGCTGCTCACGCATACCCAGCTCACCGTGATGAGCGTGATCGCGGTGCTGATGCTGATCGGCATCGTGAAGAAGAACGCGATCCTGATGGTGGATTTCGCCTTGGTGGCTGAGCGCGAGCATGGCATGGACCCACCCGCCGCGATCCGCGAGGCGGCGCTGGTGCGCTTTCGCCCGATCACCATGACCACCCTGGTCGCGATGGGCGCGGCGTTGCCGCTGGCGGTGGGTTTCGGCGCGGGTTCGGAGATGCGCCAGCCGCTGGGCATCGCGATCCTGGGCGGCCTGTTCGTGTCGCAGCTGCTGACCCTGCTCAGCACGCCGGCGATCTACCTGTGGCAGCACGACCGCCGCGAGCGCAAGGCGAAGCGCAAGGCGCTGCGTGAGGAGGTCTGCCGCCAGCGCCAACTGGGGCGGCAGATACCGGCGCTGCCGAAGTAGGAGCGGCTTCAGCCGCGATTCCGTCACCATGAAGCGGTCGCGGCTGAAGCCGCTCCTACGCGGCCGCTCCCCCGACAGAATCAAGTCCAGTCTTCGCCGGGACGGCATGGTTGCGAGAACGGACCGGCCGCGCTTTCCACCCAGCGGACCCATCCCGCGTACCGCCCCTGCCTTTCGACAGGGGTACGCCTTCAGGCACATACGCCGCGGCGCCGGGTCGGGCATAAAGGGCGCCTGATCGGGAACTGTTCCATGCCGCCGTCGGTCGCGTGCGTGCTCCCGCTATGCTGAGAGCCTGTTCAATGTCTCCACGTAGCTCGCGTTGCCCTCGCATGGCCGTCAGGTGGTGGTGTGTGGCGCAGCGCCTGCCTGGCTGGATGGTCAAGCCGCGCGCCGCCGCTTGGCGGCCATGCGAGGGCAACCCTTCGGGCCGGGTCTGTTTGCCCGCATCCCTGCGTCATCACTCGGTCGTGGACGGACGTCCACTTCCTCTTTCTTCCTTGGCCTGCGCGCAAACAGCTCCCGGCGCGAGTCACGCGGAGACATTGAACAGGCTCTTACGCGCCACGGAGGACACGTGAACATCTTCGCCCCCATGATCCGCCGGCCCGTCGGCACCGCGCTGCTGGCGATCGGCCTGTCCATCGCCGGCTTCTGCGCCTACCTGCTGCTGGGCGTGGCGGCGCTGCCGTCGATCGAGTTCCCCGGCGTGGGGGTGCAGGCGGCGGTGCCCGGCGCCAGCGCGCAGGTGATGGCGAATACCGTGCTGTCGCCGCTGGAGCGGCACCTGGGGCGCATTCCCGGCGTCAGGATGATGTTCGGCAATGCCAGCGAGGGTTCGGCGCAGATCCAGATCATGTTCGACATGAGCCGCAGCGCGGACCAGGCGGCGCGCGACGTGCAGCAGGCGATCAATGCCGCGCAGCCGGACCTGCCCACCGGCATGCTGCCGCCGCAGTACTTCAAGTTCGACACCTCGCAGATCCCCATCCTGCTGGTCACGCTGACCTCGACCAGCCTGCCGCCGGACAAGCTCTACGACCTCACCGACACCTTGCTGAAGCCGGCGGTGGCGCAGATCCCCGGCGTGGCCCAGGTGGGGGTGGGCGGCGGCACGCCGCACGCGGTGCGGGTGGCGCTGAACAGCGCCGCGCTGGCGCATGCCGGGATCACCGCGAACGACGTGGCGAACGCGCTGCGCGCGGCCAACGTCACCTCGCCGCAGGGCGCGATCGGCAACGGCAGCACCCAGATGACGGTGACCGCGAACGACGCGCTGCACACCGTGCAGGACTTCGCGGGCCTCGTGATCGCCAGTCACAACGGCGTGCCGATCCGGCTCAGCGACGTGGCCACGATCACCGGCGGCCAGGAGGACAAGTACGCCGCGGCGTGGTTCAACGGCCAGCGCGCCGTGCTGATGCAGATCAACAAGCGGGCGGACGCGAATTCGGTGGCCACCGTGCAGGCGATCCTCGCCCGCCTCCCCGAGCTGCGCGGCCTGCTGCCGGCGGACGTGCAGATCCACCCGGTGTTCGACCTCACTGGCACCACCAAGTCGGCGCTGCACGAGGTGGAAGTGGCGCTCATGATGGGCGTGGTGATGGTGGCGCTGGTGATGCTGGTGTTCCTGCGCCGCGTGCGACCCACCGTGATCGCGATGTTCAGCATCCCGCTGTCGCTGGCCGGCGCGTTCGTGCTGATGTGGGCGATGGGCTTCACGCTCAACATCCTGTCGCTGGTGGCGCTGGTGCTGTGCGTGGGCTTCGTGGTGGACGACGCGATCGTGGTGATCGAGAACATCGTGCGCCACATGGAGCAGGGCAAGCCGGCATTGCAGGCCTCGCTGACCGGCGTGCGCGAGATCGGCTTCACGGTGATCTCGATCACGCTGTCGCTGATCGCGGTGTTCGGGCCGATGGTGTTCGGCAACAACATGTTCACCCTGCTGATGCGCGAGTTCTCGGTGACGCTGATCGCCACGATCGTGATCTCGGCGCTGGTCTCGCTGACGCTCACGCCGGCGCTGTGCGGCAGCTGGCTGGCGCACGATGACGTGGCGGCCGCGCGCACGCCGGGCCGGCTGGAGCGCTGGGCCGAACGTTTCGACCGCTGGATGCTGCGGATCTACGAGCGCGGGCTGAACTGGGCGATGCACCACCGCCGGCTGATGCGCTGGCAGCCGCCGATCCTGCTGGTGCTGACGATCGCGCTGGCGGTGTTGGTGGGCATGACCGCCGGCGGCGGCCTGATGCCGAAGGAGGACATCGGCCTGCTGCAGGCGCAGCTCAGCGCGGACGCGAACATCTCGCCCACCCTGATGGCCAGGCGCACCCAGGACGTGACGGCGGCGATCCAGGCCGACAAGGACGTGCTCGACATCACCACCATCCTCGGCGGCAACAACAACGCCGGCGCGGTCGGCAACCATTCGACCCTGTTCATCGACCTGAAGCCGCGCGGCGACAAGCCCGGCGACCGCAGCGACACCGCGCAGCAGGTCGTCGAGCGCCTGACCAAACAGTTCAAGGACCTGCCCGACCTGACGGTGTCGCTGACCCCGGTGCAGTTCCTCGGCGGCGGCGGGGGCGGCAGCAGCGGCGGGCCGATGTTCTCGTTCCAGCTCACCAGCACCAGCGGCACGTCGCTGCAGCAACCCACGCTGGACGTGGCGCGGGTGATGCGCGGCATGAAGCAGTTCCGCGACGTCACCACCAGCTTCGACAGCATCGGCAAGCAGCAGATGCTGGAAGTCGACCGCGCCGCGGCCGCGCGGCTGCACCTGGGCATGAGCCAGGTCGACGACGCGTTGAACGACGCGTTCGGCCAGACGCCGGTGTCGGTGATCTACTCGGACATCAACCAGTACCAGGTGATCCTCACCTCGAACAAGGCCGACACGCTGAGCCCGGACGCCCTGCTCAACACCTACGTGCGCAACGCGCAGGGCAAGATGATCCCGCTCGCGGCGGTGGCGCGCATCCGGCCGCACATCGCGCCGATCTCCATCCAGCACTTCGACCAGATCGAGTCCTCGGCGGTCAGCTATAACCTCGCCAAGGGCGTGAGCCAGATCGAGGCCTTGAAGCTGGTGGACCAGGCGATCTACGCCGCGCACCTGCCGGACGGCGTGCAGAAGAAGTACACCGGCCAGAACAAGGACATGCTCGATGCGCTCACCAACTCGCTGCTGCTGCTGCTCGCGGTGATCGGCGCGATGTACGTGGTGCTGGGCATCCTGTACGAGAGCCTGATCCACCCGCTGACCATCATCTCCACCCTGCCCGCCGCCGGCATGGGCGCGTTCCTCGCCATGCTGCTCACGCATACCCAGCTCACCGTGATGTCGGTGATCGCGGTGCTGATGCTGATCGGCATCGTGAAGAAGAACGCGATCCTGATGGTGGATTTCGCCCTGGTCGCCGAGCGCGAGCACGGCATGGATCCACCCGCGGCGATCCGCGAGGCGGCGCTGGTGCGCTTCCGTCCGATCACCATGACCACCCTGGTGGCGATGGGCGCGGCGTTGCCGCTGGCGATCGGCTTCGGCGTGGGCTCGGAGATGCGCCAGCCGCTGGGCATCGCGATCCTGGGCGGCTTGTTCGTGTCGCAGCTGCTGACCCTGCTCTCGACGCCGGCGATCTATCTCTGGCAGCACGACCGCCGCGAGCGCAAGGCGAAGCGCAAGCTGCTGCGCGAGGAGATCCGCCGCCAGCGCGTGCTGGCGCAGCAGATGCCGGCGCTGCCGAAATAGGCTGGGCCGGGCCGGGGCCCGCTTGCGGCAGCGGCGCTGCCGTTCGACCCCTGTCTTCCGGCAGGGGCCGCCTTCAGGCACATACGCCGACACGCGAAGCCGAGCATAAAGAGCGCATGACCGGGAACCGTTCCATGTCGCTGGCGGTCGCGTATGTACTCTCGGCACGCATGCGTGCCACGGAGGCCGCGTGAACGTCTTCGCCCCCATGATCCGCCGGCCCGTCGGCACCACCTTGCTGGCCATCGGGCTGGCGCTGGCCGGCGCCTGGGCTTATCTGCTGCTGGGCGTGGCGGCGTTGCCGTCGCTGGATTTTCCGGGCGTCTACGTGGTGGCCAACCAGCCGGGCGCCAGTGCGCAAACCATGGCCAACACGGTGCTGGCACCGCTGGAACGCCATCTGGGCCAGATTCCCGGCATCGACGACATGTACGGTAACGCCACCGAGGGCGCCGCCTCGGTGAGCGTGCGCTTCAACTTCTCGCGCACCGCGGACAGCGCGGCACGCGACGTGCAGGCGGCGCTCAACGCGGCCGCGATCGACCTGCCGCCGGGCATGCCGTCGCCGCCGCAGTTCTTCAAGTTCGACACCTCGCAGATCCCGATCGTGTTCATCACGTTGACCTCGACCGGATTGCCCCGGGACGGGCTGTACGACCTCGCCGATACGCTGCTCAAGCCGGCGGTGGCGCAAATCGACGGCGTGGCGCAGGTGCAGGTGTTCGGCGGCACGCCGCATGCGGTACGGATCGAACTGGACAACAACGCGCTGGCGGCGAAGGGACTCACCTCGAACGATGTCGCCAATGCGCTGCGTGCGGCCAATGTCACCTCGCCGCAGGGCACGCTGAGCGACGGCCGTACGCAAATGACGGTGACTGCCAACGACGGCCTGCGCCAGCCGGCCGATTTCGCCCACTTGCTGATCGCGGTGAGGAATGGCGTTCCGGTACGCCTGTCCGACGTGGCCCGGGTCTACGGCGGCGAGCAGGACGAATACCAGGCGGCATGGTTCAACGACCAGCATACGGTGGGCCTGCAGATCACCAAGCGGCCGGAAGCCAATGCGGTGGCGACGGTGGAGGCGATCCGCGCCCGGTTGCCGCAGCTGCGCGCGTCGCTGCCCTCCAACATCACCCTCACGCCGGTGTTCGACCTCACCCAGACCACCAAGTCGGCGCTGCACGAGGTGAAGGTGGCGCTGCTGATCTCGATCGCGATGGTGGTGCTGGTAATGCTGGTGTTCCTGCGCCGGCTGCGCCCGACCCTGATCGCCACCCTGAGCGTGCCGTTGTCGCTGGCCGGTGCGTTCGTGGTGATGTGGACGCTCGGCTACACGCTCAACACCTTGTCGCTGGTGGCGCTGGTGCTATGCATCGGTTTCGTGGTGGACGATGCGATCGTGGTGATCGAGAACATCGTGCGCCACATGGAGCACGGCATGTCGCCGATGCAGGCGGCGCTGACCGGCGTGGGCGAGATCGGTTTCACGGTGATCTCGATCACGCTGTCGCTGGTGGCGGTGTTCGCGCCGCTGCTGTTCGGCAACAACATGCTGATCATGCTGCTGCGCGAGTTCTCGGTGACGCTGACCGCGGCGGTGGTGATCTCGGCGCTGGTCTCGCTGACGCTGACCCCGGCGCTGTGCGCCCATCTGCTCAAGCACGAGCCGGCGGACCGGAAACCGCCGGGCCGCCTCGAGCGCGCGGTGGAACGCTTCGACCGCGGCATGCTGCGCGTCTATGAGCGTGCACTGGACTGGGCGATGCGGCATCGGCGGATCATGCGCTGGCAGCCGTTGATCTTGCTGGTCCTTACCGGCCTGCTCGGCGTCGCGGTGGTGAAGACCGCCGGCGGCACCTTCATGCCGGAAGAGGACACCGGGCAGCTGCAGGTGGACATCAGCGCCGATGCCAACATCTCGCCGGCACAGCTGGGCGAGCGCACCAGGGCGGTGATGAAGATCATGCTGGCCGACCCGGCCGTGCTGGATCAGCTGACCATGCTCGGCGGCAATGACGCCGGCGGCGCGGTGGGCAATTCGGCGCAGATGTTCGTCGACCTGAAGCCGCGCGGCAGCGGCCCGGGCGAACGACCGGAGAACATCAAGAAGGTCATCGAGCGCTTGTCGAAGCAATACGACAAGCTGGCCGACGTGAAAGTGTCGGTCAGTGCCTCGCAGTTCCTCGGCGGGGGCGGCAGCGGCGACAAGGGCGGCCAATACGAATTCCAGCTGATCGACAGCAACGGGGGCGACCTGCAGCCGTCGGCACTGAAGATGGTTCGGCGGATGCGCACGATGAAGGAATTCCGCGACGTCAGCAGCAACTTCGACCAGGTCGGCAAGCAACAGCTGCTCATGGTCGATCGCCAGGCAGCCAGCCGCCTGCAGGTCAGCATGGGCGACGTGGACACGGCGCTGTACAACTCGTTCGGCCAGCACCAGGTCTCGACGATCTATTCGGACATCAACCAGTACGCCGTGGTGCTCACCGCCGGCACGGCGGAGAGCGTCAGCCCGGAAGGACTGTTGAATCTGCGCGTGCGCAACAACCAGGGACGGATGATCCCGCTGTCCGCACTGGCGCACGTCGCGCCCAACAGCAGCCCGTTGCGCATCCGCCATCACAACCAGCTGGAAGTGGCCACGATCACCTACAACCTCGCCAAGGACGTGCCGCAGGACACCGGCATCAGGCTGGTCGGGCAGGCGGCCTACGCGGCCGGGCTGCCGGCCGGCGTCCGGGTCGATTTCACCGGCCGCAACCAGCGCCTGCAGCAGGCCCAGTCCAACGGCATGGTGCTGCTGATCGGCTCGATCATCGCGATGTACATCGTGCTCGGCATCCTCTACGAGAGCCTCGGCCATCCACTGACCATCCTGTCCACCCTGCCGGCCGCCGGTGCCGGCGCCTTCCTCGCGATGCTGGTGACGCAGACGCAGCTCTCGCTGATGGCGATCATCGCGATCCTGATGCTGATCGGCATCGTGAAGAAGAACGCGATCCTGATGGTCGACTTTGCCCTGGTGGCGGAGCGAACGCGCGGCGTGCCCGCGCCCGAGGCGATCCGCGAGGCCGCGCTGGTGCGTTTCCGTCCGATCACCATGACCACCCTGGTGGCGATGGGTGCGGCGCTGCCGCTGGCGATCGGTTTCGGCATCGGTTCGGAAATGCGCCAGCCGCTCGGCATCGCGATCGTCGGTGGCTTGATGGTGTCGCAGCTGCTGACCCTGCTGAGCACGCCGGCGATCTACCTGTGGCAGCACGACCGCCGTGAGCGCAAGGCGAAACGCAAGCTGCTGCGCGAGGAGCGCCGCCGCCGGAAGCTGGTGACCAAGCAGATGCCGGCCTTGCCGGGGTAGGAGCGGCTTCAGCCGCGACTGGCGGTGAAGAATCGCGGCTGAAGCCGCTCCTACGGCCGCTCCTACGGCCGCTCCTGCGCCGTTCCTGCGCCATTCCTGCGATCCGGCAAACACGGAGCGCCCGCAGGGCGCGGTCGCGGGCACGGTTCAGCCCGGCTTGCTATGGTTCGGGCTTCCTGCCGAACGGACCCAAGCCCATGCGCCTGCGCCCGGCCGCCTTGCTGGCCAGCCTCACCTTTTGCGTCGCCACGCTGTCGCCGCCGCCCGTCGTGGCGGCGGAGAGCCTCAGCATCCCGGCTATCCAGTACCGCGAGCGCACGCTGCCGAACGGCCTGCAGGTGCTCAGCGTGGAGGACCACGCCAGCCCCAACGTGGCGGTGCAGATGTGGTACCACGTGGGCTCCAGGGACGATCCGCAGGGCCGCTCGGGCTTCGCGCACCTGTTCGAACACCTGATGTTCAAGAGCACGAAGCACATGCACGCCGAACAGTTCGACCGGCTCACCGAGGACGTGGGCGGCGCCAACAACGCCTCCACCGGCGACGACATCACGAACTACTACGAGGTCGTGCCCAGCAACCACCTGCAGACCCTGCTGTGGGCCGAGGCCGAACGGCTGTCCAATCTCAACTTGGACGAGGCGAACTTCACCTCCGAGCGCGCCGTGGTGGAGGAGGAATACCGCCAGAGCGTGCTGGCCCAGCCCTACGGCAAGCTGTTCAACGCGATCGACGAATACTCGTACAAGGTGCATCCGTACAAGCGGCCCACGATCGGCAGCATCCCCGACCTGGAGGCCGCCTCGCTCAAGGACGTGATCGCGTTCCATGACACTTACTACCGCCCCGACAACGCCACCCTGATCGTGGCCGGCGATTTCGATCCGAAGCAGCTGGACGCCTGGGTCGACCGGTACTTCGGCTGGATTCCGAAGCCCGCCACGCCCATCCCGCAGGTGGACGCGAAAGAGCCGAAGCGCAAGAAGGATGCACGCTACACCGTGACCAGCGAGACCGCGCCGCTGCCCGCGGTGGCAGTGACCTGGCTGATCCCGTCCGCGCATGACGGCAAGGACCTGATCCCGCTGCAGGTGGCCGCCGCGCTGCTGGCGCAGGGCGATTCCTCGCGGCTGTACCAGTCGCTGGTCTACCGCCACCAGGTGGCGCAGCAGGTCGGCGCCGATGCCGACGGCCGGGTCGGGCCGGGGCTGTTCACCGTCTACGCGATCCTCGCCAGCGGGCACACCACGAAGGAGGCGGAGAAGCTGCTGCACGAGGAAATCGTGTGGCTCGCCACCCAGACTATCCCCGCGGCCGAGCTGGACAAGGTGAAGACCCAGTTGCTGACCAGCGAACTGAAGCAGCGCCAGACCGCGCAGGGCATCGCCTTCGCGCTGGGCCAGGCCACGCTCACCGAGGGCAGCCCCGCGCGCGTCAACAGCGACCTCGACGCGCTGCAGCAGGTCACCGAACAAGACGTGCACCGCGTGCTGCGCGACTACGTCACCGGCGCCCACAGCGTCACCATCGACTACATGCCAGAGTCCGGGGCCGGCAAGCCGGGAGACGCGAAATGATCCGTCGCCATCGTTCCCGCGGTTTGCTGCGTTCGGCCGTCTTTACGGCCATCCTGTGCGCTGTGGCCGGCGGCGCATTTGCCGCCGATGCCGGCGCCAGCTTTCCCGCCACGCCGCCCGTGCCAGGTCCCGCGCCGCAGCTCAACGTGCCCGTGCCGACCGCGCAGACCTTGCCGAACGGCCTGGTCGTGGTCAGCGTGCGTCGTGCCGGGCTGCCGCTGGTCACCGCGCAGCTGGTGCTGCGCAGCGGCGGCGAGATGGACCCGGCCAACGAGGCCGGCCTCGCCGACCTCACCGCGAACCTGCTGACCAAGGGCGCCGGCGGCAAGAGCGCGCCGCAGATCGCCGCCGCCGCCGAGGCGCTGGGCGGCTCGCTGCAGGCCGCCGCGGGCTGGGACGAGAGTGCGGTGGGCATCACCGTCACCACGCCGAAATTGCCCAAGGCGCTGGACCTGCTGGCCACCGTGGTGCGCCATCCCGACTTCGCGCCGGACGAGCTGAAGCGTGCGCAGGCGCAGGCGGCGGACGACTTGCGTCTCGCGCTGAGCCGGCCGATCGCGCTGGCCTCGCTGGCCGCCGGCCGCGCGGTGTTCGGCGATGGCGCCTACGGCCATTCGCGCACCGGCACGCCGGCCTCGATCGCGCGCATCACCCGCGTCGATGTCGAACGCCTGCACACGGAGTTGTACCGGCCCGACAACGCGATCCTGGTGTTGGCCGGCGACATCACGCCGGCGCAGGCGGCGCAGTTGGCGCAGGCCAGCTTCGGCGACTGGCGGAAACCCGCCACGCCGCTGTCGGCGAAGCCGAAGGGCAGCACCGACAGCAAGCTGCCCGCGCTGCTGCTGATCGACCAGCACGGCGCCGGCCAGGCCGGCGTGGTCGCCGCGCATGCCGCGCCGCCGCGCAAGGACGCCGGCTACTACACCGGCGTGGTCGCCAACGCGGTGCTGGGCGGTTCCTACTCGGCGCGGCTCAACGAGGAGATCCGCATCAAGCGCGGACTGTCCTACGGCGCCAGCAGCCGGCTGCAGCCGATGGCCGACGCCGGCCTGTGGCTGGCCGCGGCGCAGACCAAGAACCCCTCCGCGCCGCAGGTGGTGGAACTGATGCGGCAGCAGTTCGCGGCACTCGGCGACGGCCGGGTGCCCGCGGCGGAATTGGCCGCGCGCAAGGCCACCCTGGTCGGCGGCTACGGCCGCAGCCTGGAGACCACCGCCGGCCTCGCCGAGCAGGTCGCCGAGCTCGCGGTCTACGGCCTGCCGCTGGCCGACATCGGCCAGTACATCGCCAAGGTGCAGGCGGTCACGCCGAAACAGATCGAGGCCTATGCGCGCAAGCACCTCGATGCGAAGCACACCCGGGTGGTGGTGGTGGGCGACGCCTCCCAGTTCGCGCCGGCGCTGCGCAAGGCCGATCCGAAGGCCGCGCTGCTGGAGGCCGGCCAGCTGGACCTGGACAGCCCCAGCCTGCAGCCGGCGGCCCCCGTCCGACCCTGAGCGGTTCTTTGGCTCGTCCATTCCGGCTTTCGCCGGGATGACGAACCTCAAGTTCAGGCGCATCCGGTGATGGATGGCCACCCGTTTGATCCAAGCGACGAAGGCTGATCGCAAGGTCTTGGCGGGTCATGCACGGGTGCCGCCGCATAGTTGCCGCTGGCGAAACGCTGTGTTTCCGGTCGTCGCACGCACCGGTCGAGCACGGTTCACTTACAATACCGGGCGGTATAGTTCATGAATTAGATCCCCTGTCCCCGCAGGTATTTCGTCATGTGCCACCCTCCGCGTTTCCTTCGCCCCCTCGCGGCGACCGCCTTGGCGCTCGCGGCCCTGCCGGCCGCTGCCGCCCATATCGAACTGCAGGCTGGCCGCAGCTACATGGACAACCGCGCCGCCAACGCCGTGTTCGTCGAAAGCGTGTTCGCCGCCCACCCGCTCGGCGACACCGGCATCCGCTGGGCACCCGATCTCTCGCTGGGCTGGATCAACGGTCGCGATATCGAGCGTTACCGCCATGCCCGCTACGGCACCAGCAACGACATCTGGCTGGCCGCCGGCGGCGTGCGCCTCAGCGCGGGCGACTCCGGCGACTGGTACAGCCATTTCTTCTACGGCTTCCAGGTCGCGCTGCACAGCGGCCGCACGCAGGCGCTCAGCAGCGCCTACGAATTCGTCAACACGGTGGGCTGGCAGTGGCGCCACCTCAGCTTCCAGGTCCGCCACATCTCCAACGGCAAGCTGCACGAGCCGAACCGCGGCGAGACGATGGCCCTGGTGGGCGTGGGCTTCGATCTCTAGGCGACCCATGTCGGGGTGCGTCCGGTGGGCAGCCCGTTGACACGCGAATAAGAACAATTATCATTCGCCAATCATCCGACTGGCGCACCCCGCCCTGCACCCATGAAAAACCCGTTCCTGCCGCTGGCCCTGCTGACGGGCATCGCGCTGCCTTGCATGGCGTCCGGCGCCATGCCCGAGTACGCCCTGGTCATTCGCAACCACGCCTACCAGCCCGCCACGCTGCAGGTGCCGGCGAACACCAAGTTCAAGCTGCTGGTGCGCAACGAGGACGCCACGCCGTCCGAGTTCGAGAGCAACGACTTCAACCGCGAACAGATCGTGCTGCCGGGCACCACGACGACCGTATACGTGGGTCCGCTGGACAAGGGCCGCTACAGTTTCTTCGACGATTTCCACCGTGCCACCGGCAACGGCGTGCTGGTCGCGCAGTGAAGCGCTGAGATGCTCGGCATCGCACTGCTGGTGTTTCGCGAGGTGCTGGAAGCGGCGCTGATCGTGAGCATCGTGGCCGCCGCTACACGCGGCGTGCCGCGGCGCGGCCGGTACATCGGCGGTGGCATTGCGCTGGGCGCGGCCGGCGCGACGCTCGTGGCCGCCTGCGCCGGCGTGATCGAGCAGGCGGTGGGCGGCGCCGGGCAGGAATTGTTCAACGCCGGCGTGCTGCTGGCGGCGGTGCTGATGATCGGCTGGCACGTGGTGTGGATGTCCAGCCATGGCCGCGAACTCGCCCGCGAGATGCAATCGGTGGGGCACGCCGTCAAGGCCGGTTCCAGCTCGCTGGCCATGCTGCTCGCGGTGGTGGCGCTGGCGGTGTTGCGCGAGGGCTCGGAGGTGGTGCTGTTCCTGTACGGCATGGCGGCCGGCGGCGCGGGCACGGGCGACCTCGTGGCTGGCGTGCCGTTGGGCGTGGTCGGCGGCGCCGCGGTGGGCTACGCGCTGTACTTCGGCTTGCTGCGCATCCCGCTGCGCCATTTCTTCAGCGCGACGAACGGCATGCTGGTGCTGCTCGCCGCCGGGCTGGCCTCCACCGCCACGCGCTTCCTGATGCAAGCGGACTGGCTGCCGGCGCTGGGCACACAGCTGTGGAACAGCTCGGCCGTGCTCAGCAACGGCTCGGTGCTGGGCCAGGCGCTGCACATCCTGGTCGGCTACGACGCGCGTCCCAGCGGCATCCAGCTCGTGTTTTATCTGTCCACGGTGCTGCTGCTCGTCACCGGCATGCGGCTGGCGCCGCGCTTCGCGGCCCAACGCCCGCATCCGCCGCCCGACGCGGCGTCCCGCCAGGCGTCCTGAATCCCCACGAAGTGGTCGTCGCAGACCCGTCGCCGTGTGCGACAGGCGACGGCCGGTGCCCACTCATCCGCCCGAATCCTGTCATGACCCATCCAGCCCCCAGTTCTTCCACCGCCGGCATGCGCCGCGTCGCGCTCGCCTGCCTCGCGCTGGCCGGCGCCGCCGGTGCATCACAGGCCAGCGCCGACGACTTCATCGTCTATTCGCCGCACGTGGTGGCGACGCAGAGCGAGATCGAGCTGCGTGGCTATAAGTATGACGATTCGCGCGCCGACTACCACGGCGGCAGCGCCGCCGAGCTGTCGCTCGCGCATACCTTCAACAGCTGGTGGAAGGCGGAGCTGTACGTCGCCAAGTACCAGAAGGCGCCGGGCGACGGCGAGCACTTGCTGGGCTACGAGTTCGAGAACACGTTCCAGCTCACTCCGGCCGGAGAATACTGGGCCGACTTCGGTTTCCTCGCGGCCTACGAGCACAACACGCGGCCCGGCGAGCCGGACACCGCCGAGTTTGGCCCGCTGATCGAGAAGACCGTCGGCCGCTACACCCACACGGTGAACCTGATCTGGGAGAAGCAACTGGGCACGGGTGCCGCCGGCAAGTACGAGTTCCGCTACGCCTACCAAGGCACGTATACGCTGTCCTCCGCGTTTCGTCCGGGCATCGAGGCCTACGGCCGCCCGTCCGACCACGCCTACCAGGCCGGCCCGGTGATCGCCGGCGACTGGCGCATGCCGGGCACGATGAGCGAGTTCGAATACCGCCTTGGCGTCGTGTTCGGGATCAACGCCCGGGCGCCGCACCGCACCTGGCTGGCGCAGCTGGAATACGAGTTCTTCTGAGGCGCAGCGGTCTGCCTTCGCCGCGACGACAACGGCTCCTTCGGAGCCGTTGTCGTGTGGAGTGTCCGTGCGTCAGTGCCCGCCGCCGACCGGCCTGACCTTGGGCGTGAACGGCGGCTTGGCGAGGTAGATCACCGCGATCAGCGCGATGAAGATCCAGCCCAGCACGTGGAACACCTCGTTGAAGGAGATCTGGAAGCTCTGCTGGGTGATCATGCCGTTCAGCACCTCGGCGCCGCGCTGCGGATTGCCTTGCCCGATGTGCTGCAGCGCCGCCTGCGCAGTCGGGTTGTAGGGGTTGATGTGTTCAGCCAGTTGCTCGTGGTGGGTCACCGCGCGGCGCGTCCACATCAGCGTGGTGATCGAGGCGGAGAAGCTGCCGCCCAGGGTGCGCAGGAAGGTGGCCAGGCCCGAGCCCGCGGCGATCTCGTTGGTCTGCAGGTCGGACAGCAGGATGGTCAGCGTGGGCATGAAGAACAGCGCCACGCCCAGGCCCTGCCACAGCTGCACCATCGCCACGTGGTAGAAGTCGATCTGCAGGTAGAAGTCCGCGCGCATGAAGCAGGTCGCGCCCATCACCAGGAAGGAGGCGGCGGCGAGCAGGCGCAGGTCCATGCGCGTGGCGTACTTGCCCACGAAGAAGGTCAGCAGCACCGGGATCACGCCCAGCGGCGCGGTGGCGAAGCCGGCCCAGGTCGAGGTGTAGCCCAGGTTCTGCTGCAGCCACAGCGGCACCAGCAGCGCGATCGAGAAGAACGCCGCGTAGCCCAGCACCATCGCCAGCGTGCCGGTGGTGAAGTTGCGGTGGCGGAACAGCTTGAGGTCGACGATCGGATCCTTGTCGGTGAGCTCCCAGATCAGGAACACCGCCAGCGAGATCGCTGACACGATGCTGGTGATGATGATGAACTGCGAGTTGAACCAGTCCTCGTCGTTGCCCTTGTCCAGCACGACCTGCAACGCGCCCACGCCGATGATGAGCGTGATCAGGCCCACGTAGTCCACCCGCGGCCGTTCCAGCTGTTCGAGCTTCGCGCGCAGCTGGTTCGCGACCACCACGCTGGCGAAGATGCCGATCGGCACGTTGATGAAGAAGATCCACGGCCAGGAATAGTTGTCGGTGATCCAGCCGCCCAGGATCGGGCCGGCGATCGGCGCCACCACCGTCACCATCGACAGCAGCGCCAGCGCCATGCCGCGTTTCTCCGGCGGGTAGGTGCCGATCAAGAGGCTCTGCGTGACCGGGTACATCGGCCCGGCCACTGCGCCCTGCAGCGCGCGGAACAGCAGCAGCATCTCCATGCTCTGCGACACGCCGCACATGAACGAGGTGAGCGAGAACAGCAGGGTGCACCACACGAACAGCTTCACCTCGCCGAAGCGACGGGTGAGGAAGCCGGTCAGCGGCAGCGAGATCGCCATGCTCACCGCGAACGAGGTGATTACCCAGGTGCTCTGGTCGTTGCTCACGCCCAGGTTGCCGGCGATGGTCGGCAGCGACACGTTCGCGATCGTGGTGTCCAGCACCTGCATGAAGGTGGCCAGCGACAGCCCGATCGTGGTGACGGCGAGATTCGGTGGACGGAAGTGGGTGCTCATGGGGTTCGTCGTGGGGTCGGCGTTTCCCTCTCCCGCTTGCGGGAGAGGGTGCCCGGAGGGCGGGAGAGGGTGCGCGCGGAGCGCGGTGTCGCCTGCCCTCTCCCCAGCCCCTCTCCCGCAAGCGGGAAAGGGGCTCGGCTCGTTACTTCGTGCCGCCCGCCATGTTGGCGTGGATGATCTCGGCGATCAGGCCGTCGGCCTTGGCCGCCTGCTTCTCGTAGACATCGGTGCTGAGGATCGGCTGGGCGGGCGGCTGCTGCGCCAGCATCAGGCCATTCTGGTCGTGCAGGTTCACGTCCACGTTGAGCGACATGCCGATGCGCAGCGGGTGCGCGTCGAGCTGCTTCGGATCGGTGAACACCACGCGCACCGGGATGCGCTGCACGATCTTGATCCAGTTGCCGGTGGCGTTCTGCGCGGGCAGCAGCGAGAACGCGCTGCCGGTGCCGATGCCGAGGCTGGACACCTTGCCCTGGTACTTCACCTTGCCGCCGTAGACGTCGGACTCGATCGACACCGGCTGGCCGATGCGCATGTGGGTGAGCTGGGTTTCCTTGAAGTTCGCGTCGATCCACACCTCGTGCAGCGGCACCACCGCCATCAGCGGCGTGCCGGGCGCCACGCGCTGGCCCAGCTGCACCGAGCGCATCGCCACGTAGCCGGTCACCGGCGCCACCAGGGTGGTGCGCTCGTCGTCCAGATACGCCGCGCGGAACTTCGCCGCGGCGGCCTGCACGTCGGGATGCGAGGCGACCACGGTGTCGTCCACCAGCACCTTGCTGGTCTGGTACTGCTGCTGGGCGGCGACCAGCGCGCTCTGCGCGGCGGTCAGCTCGTCGCGGGCATGCGACAGCTCCTCCGCGGAGATCGCGCCGGACTTCGCCAGCCCCGTGCGGCGGTCGTAGTCGGCCTTGGCCTTGGCCACCGCCGTCTCGCGCGCGGCGACCAGCGCCTGCTGGCCGCTGACGCTGGAATACAGGCCGCGCACCTTGCGCACGGTGGCGGCGAGATTCGCCCTGGCCTCGGCCAGCGCCACGTCGGCGTTGGAGCGGTCGAGCTTCACCAGCACGTCGCCCTGCTTCACCAGGTCGCCGTCATCGGCGCCGATGGTGACCACGGTGCCGGGGATCTGCGGGGTGAGCTGCACCACGTTGCCGCCCACGTAGGCGTCATCGGTGCCCTCGTACCAGCGGCCGTCGAGGAAGTACCACAGCGCCCAGACGATCGCGGCGAGTACCACGACCGCGCCTAGCGCGCGCAACAGGAAGCCGCGGCGCTTGTTGTTCTGCGGCGGCTGGGCGGCCGGGGTGGCGGCCGCGGTGGGGTTCTGGCTGGACATGGAGCTGCCTCAGGAATGATGTGCGGATGCGGAGGAAACGGATGCGGCGGGTGCCGGGGCCGGCTGGTCGGCCGTGGGGCGGTAGCCCCCACCGAGGGCCTGGATCAGCTGCACCGAGCGATCGGACTGCTGCGCCTGCAGCGCGGCCATGCGCTGTTCGGCGACGAGCAGCTGCTGGCGCACGCTGAGCGCCTCCAGATAGCTGCCCACGCCGGCCTTGTAGCGCTGTTCGGCGAGCTTCCACGCGTCGCTCGCGGCATCCACGGCGCGCTGCTGCGCGGCGGCCTGCTCCTTCAGCGATTGCAGCGCGTCGATATCGTCGGCCGCCTCGTTGACGGCGCTCACCAAGGTCTGGTTGTACTGCGCCACGGCGAGGTCGTACTGCGCGTCCTTGCCGGACAGGTTCGCGCGCAGCCGGCCACCGTCGAAGATCGGCAGGCTGAGCGACGGGCCCACCTGATAGAACCGCGACGAGGCCTCGAACAGATTGCCGCCGCCCATGCTGAGCAGGCCGGCCATCGCGCCGAGACTCACATTCGGCAGGAACTCGGTCTTGGCGACCTTGATGTCCTTGCTCGCGGCTTCCACTCGCCAGCGCGCGGCGACCAGATCGGCGCGATGGCCGAGCAGATCCACCGGCAGATTCGCCGGCACGCTCAGGGCCGACGGCGCCAACAGCCGCGGCCGGGTGATGTCGAGGCCGCGATCCGGGCCCTTGCCCAGCAGCACCGACAGCGCGGACTGCGCCGCGTCGATGGCGCGGGCGGCCACGGCCTGCTGCTCCTCGGCGCTCGCCACCTCGGCATCGCCCTGCTTCAGCTGCAGCTGGTTGTCGATGCCGGCGGCGACGCGCTGGCGGGTCAGTTCGCGCGACTCGTTCGCGCGCTGCAGTTCGGCCTTCGCCACGTCCTGCTGCGCATAGGCGTAACCCAGCTGCACGTAGGCGCGTGCCACGTTGCCCGACAGCTCGATGCGCGCGGCCCGCGCCTCGACCTCGGCGGCACGGGCCTGGCCCACCGCCGCTTCCCAGGCGGCGCGCTTGCCGCCCCACAGGTCGAGATCCCACTTGAAGCTGGCGTAGCCGTACTTGGCCATCGAGAAGTGCGCCAGCTTGCTGCCGAACGCGCCCGGCGGACGGGCGCCGGCGATCGCGGCACCGCCATTCACGCTCGGCCGGCGCGCAGCCTCGGCGACGCCGGCCGCGGCCTGCGCCCCGCGCGCGCGCGCGTCGGCGACGGCGAGGCTGGGGTTGTCGTGCAGCGCCTCGGCGATCAGCGCATCGAGCTGCGGATCGCTGAGCCCGGTCCACCAGTCCGCCTGCGGCCACGCGGCGTCGGACGGTACGTGGGCAAGGCTGCGCCCGGCCTGGAGTGAGGACGGGTCGATCGGCGTACCGTCCGGATGCAGGCCGCCGCTGCTGGCGCAACCGGCCAGCGCGAGGGTCAGTCCGACCGCTGCCGCAAGGAGATGCAGACGCATGAGCTTTCGGTCTCGAAACAGGTGGGGGTAGGGGTCAGTCTTGAATGACACTTGCTTGGACCCGTTCGTCCTGAGCGTAGGCCGAAGGCCGAAGTCGAAGGACATGCCAGTGAAGGGCTGTCCACGCTTGGCGACGCTTCGACTACGCCCGCGGCGCGGGCTACGCTCAGCGCGAACGGTTGGGAATCGGGTGGTTCTGAGTAAGTGCCATCAGGTCAGTCTTTGTTGCGCAGCGCGTGCAACACGCGCTCCAGGTAGTCGTGCAGCCGGTCGCGCTCGTCGGTATCCAGCGAGGCTTGGGCCGCGGCCAGCACATGCTCGTTGCAGCCGTTGAGCTGCCGCCACAGCGCATCGCCCGCGTCGGTGAGTTCGATGCGCAGCGCGCGCCGGTCCTGCTGGTGCGGGCGCCGGCGCAAGTAACCCCTGCGTTCGAGCTGGTCGAGCTGGCGGGTCATCGCGCCGCCGTCCAACTCCACCGAGCGGGCCAGCTCGGTGGCGCTCATCGGACCCAGCCGGGCCAGCCGTTTGAGTATCAGGAACTGCGTGAATTTCAGCTCCAGGCCCTTGGTGGCGATCTCCGCCTCCATGGCACGCACGATCTCGGCGCGCACCAGGCCCAGCAGGACGCCAAGGCTCTCGCGCGGGCTGGAGAAGGCGATGGATTCGGTGTTCATGGCCGCGCATTCTATTGCCGGAATTATATTTGTCAAGGCAAATATATGCGCGTTGAATTTTGTCCCGGCAAGATCAGCCGTGACGCTGCCGGCGCGCCTCCAGTTCGTCGCGCACCATCTCGGCCAAGGCCGGGTCGCGGATCGCGAACAGCTCGAACACGCCCAGCGCCTGCAGCGCGGGCAGCACGGCCAGCAGGCGGGGTTCGGCGCGGCGGCGCGCGGCTTCCGGCGTGGCCGGATCGAGCATCTCGTGGGCGCAGGCGACGAAGGTTTCCAGCGGCGAACGGTACGGAACGGCAACGGACAGCGTGGACGAGGGCATGCGGACTCTCCGGTGGGGACGCCAGGGCGGCGAACGGGGAGGCGGGAAACCGCGGGCGAGGGCAGCGGCAGCGCGATCCGGCAGTCGGCGCCGGACGTCGGCCAGCTTACGCACGCGCTGCGGCAAACTGATAACGTTACTTGGTCAACAAATGTCGAGAATCGGACATGGGCGCCTGGCACCAGCAACTGCACGACCGCATCGAGAGCGCCGACGGCCCCGCCGTGATCGCCTACTGGGACGAGGGCGAGGCGGCCAGCGAGCAGGGCGGGGAAACCCGCACGCACGACTGGCACCGCCACCTGCGCGGGCAGGTGTACTGCATCGAGAGCGGCCTGCTGCACGTGCGCACCCGCTACGGTTCCTGGCTGCTGCCACCGCACCGCGCGGGCTGGATGCCGCCCGGCGAACTGCACACGGTGAGCGTGAGCGGGCCGATGAGCGGCTGGGGCCTGTTCATCGCGCCCGAGGTGTGCGCGGGTCTGCCCGAGCGCCCTTGCGTGCTCGGCACCAGCGAGCTGATGCGCGCGCTGGTGCGGCGCGCCAGCAGCTGGGTGCTGGCCGAGCGCCTGCAACCGGAACAGGAGCGCGTGTCCGTGGTGCTGCTGGACGAGTTGCGCCGCGCGCCGCAGGAACCGCTGCACCTGCCGATGCCGGTCGACCGCCGCCTGCTGCGCATCGCCCATGCGGTGCTGAAGACGCCGCAGGACAACCGCAGCCTGGAGGACTGGGCCGGGCACGCCGGCCTGTCGGCGCGCAGCCTCAGCCGCCTGTTCCGCCACGAGACCGCGCTGAGTTTCGCGCAGTGGCGCCAGCAGGCGCGGCTGAGCCGGGCGCTGGAACGGCTGGCCGAAGGCATGCCGGTGGCGCAGGTGGCCGAGGCCACCGGCTACGCCAACACCAGCGCCTTCATCGCGATGTTCCGCCGTGCCTGCGGGCAGTCGCCGGCGCGCTACTTCGAGCGCGCGCCGGCGGTGGCCGCCTGAGCCGGCCTCGCTCAGCGCCGGTCCTCCGGCAGTTCGTCGCGCACCATCGCGGCCAGCGCCGGATCGCGGATCGCGAACAGTTCGAACACGCCCAGCGCCTGCAGCGTGGGCAGCAGGGCGAGCAGCCGCGGCTCGGCCTCGCGGCGCACCGGCTCGGGTGTGGCCGGGTCCAGCATCAGTTGCGCGTTGACCACGAAATCGGTCAGCGCATCGGGTTCCGCCAGCATGCGGCTGGCGGCTTCGCGGTCGGTGATCAGCAACGACATGTCGATCTCCTTGCATGACAACAGGGACGTGGGACGTGGCCTCGACGTTACCGACGGCGCACGCGGAGGTTCCATCCGGAGCGTGCTGGGAGCGGGATACGAGGAGGCGAAGGGGTTGCGCGTTGCACGCAACCGCGGGACATCCCGGCCCGGCAGGTGCCGTCCATGACGGACGGGCCGGGACATCCGTTGGATCTGGGGAGTAGCGTCACCATAAATCCCAGGCCAGCACCATGGGGAGACAGTTCCCGCTGCTGGTATTCCCACTACCTCCCCTCGGCCCTACACGCATGCAGCATTCCCGGCAACGCACCGAGTTGAAGGCCTTCCTGCGCGCGCGCCGCGCCGCGCTCGCGCCCGAGGCGGTGGGACTGCAGCGTGGCGGGCGCCGGCTCACGCCCGGCCTGCGCCGCGAGGAAGTGGCCGCGCTGGCCGAGGTGGGCCTCACCTGGTACACGTGGCTGGAGCAGGGGCGCGCGATCAACGTGTCCGCGGCGGCGCTGGCGCGCATCGCGCGGGCGCTGCGGCTGGACGCCACCGACGAGGCCTACCTGTTCTCGCTGGCCGGGCTGGCGCGCGCGGAACCGGTGCGCAACCACGTGGTGCTGCCGCCCACGGTGCAAGGCGTGCTCGACCTGTACCAGGCGCCGGCCTTCGTGCTCGATCCGGTGTTCGATGTGCTGGCCTGCAATGCGCTGGCCGAGCGGCTGTACCAGTTCGGCGAGTTCCACGGCCGCTTCGCCGCCAACCACCTGTGGAACGCGTTCATGAACCCGGCGCGGCGGCGGCTGTACGAACCCTGCTTCGAACCGGGCATGCTCAACCTGCTCGGCATCTTCCGCATGAACCAGGCGGCGCATCCCGACGATCCACGCTTCGATGCGCTGATCGAAGCGCTCGCCGCGGCCAGCCCCGAGTTCGTCTCGCTGTGGCAGCGCCATCAAGTCACGCCGCTGACGGCCTGGATCGCGCATTTCCGCCACCCGGAATTCGGCGAGGTGCGCGTGCACTCCAACCGTTTCCCGCTGCGCGACGCCGACGGCACCGCCAGTGGCGCCACCGCGTTCTTCTTCGTGCCGGAGGACGCCGCGACCGCGGCCAGCTTCGCGTGCATCGCGCGCCGGCTGCAGCATGCGGACGAGATGGAGCCGGAGCCGGCCTGATAAGACGTGTTTATCGTCACCATCATCAAAACCGTCTTGGCTTATCGGTACGGGCCGGCCTAGCATGCGGCGTCGCTCATCCGCGTCGCCACGCATCGAGGTCGCCATGCTCCGTCCGCTGCTCTCCGGATTGCTCGTGCTCAGCCTGCTGCCCGCCGCTGCGATGGCGGCCGACAACCCGGCGCCCCCCATCACCGCCGCCGGCGCGTTCCACCCGGTGCCGCACGCGGCCTACCTGCCCGACCGCAACGCCACCTACAAGGTGGTGTTCTCGATGACCAAGCCGAGTGACAAGCCCGACCACGTCAACCCCGCGCTGGAGCGCGTGGCGCGCACGGTGAACCTGTACGCCGCTTCGGGCGTGCCGCTAGCCCACCTGAAGTTCGTCGCCATCGCCTACGGCCCGGCCACCGCGCTGGTGCTGGACGACGCGCACTACCGCGCGAAGTTCGGCGTGGCCAACCCCAACCTCGCCGCGATCGCGCAGCTGCGCAAGGCCGGCGTCACGGTGGCGGTGTGCGGGCAGGCGGTGATCGAGAACCACTTCGAGGACGCCTGGGTGGCGAAGGACGTGGAGGTGGCGCTGTCCGCGCTCACCACGATCACCGAACTGCAGCAGCAGAGCTATGCGCTGATGCCCCTGTAACCCATCGGGTTACAGGGGCATCAGCCGGGCCATGGATGGCCCGACGTCGAACAGGCGCGGCACGCGCCTGTTCGAGCGGAGCCGAGTCCGGCTTTGCCGGACTCGGCGAGCCAAAAAAGTGCAGGACGCACTTTTTTGGCATCAAGCAAGCGCTCTTGCTCTGTTGCTTTTGGGGAAAACCGATGAAGCAAACACACTCGTGGCTGGCTGCCCTCGCGCTCAGCGCACTCTGCGCCACCGCCCAAGCCGCCACCCAAACCCAACCCGACCACCTTCCGCCTTGGAACCCGCCGCCCGCCGGCCTGCAATTCAGCGTGCCGCCGTTCGACGCCATTGCCGACCTGCACGGCGACGTGGTCGATCCGCAGCTCACGGTGTTCTTCGCCGGCAACCAGTTCATGGTGGTGCACGACCTGGTCGCGGCATTCAAGACGGCGCATCCCGAATACCAGCGCGTGTTCGTGGAAACACTGCCGCCCGGCATCCTGGCGAAGCAGATCGAAAGCGGTGCGCTGGTGATGGGCAACCTGCGTCTCGCGCTGAAACCGGACGTCTATACGGCCGGCAAGGGCGCGGTCGAACGCCTGCAGAAGGAACACGGCTGGTTCGCCGACAGCGCCGACTACGCGCGCAACCCGCTGGCGATCCTGGTGGCGAAGGGCAACCCGAAACACATCGAAGGACTGAAGGATCTCGGCCGCGCGGACGTGCGGGTGAGCATGCCGAACCCGGCGTGGGAGGGCATCGCGAAGCAGATCGAGGCCGGCTACCGCAAGGCCGGCGGCGAGACGCTGGACCACGCGGTCATGGTGACCAAGGTGCAGGACGGCAGCACCTTCCTCACCACCATCCACCACCGGCAGTCGCCGCTGCGCGTGCTGCAGGGCGAGTCGGACGCCGCGCCGGTGTGGTCCACCGAGGCGTACTTCCAAGAGCAGATCCTGCATCACCCGGTCGAGACGGTGGCGATCCCCGCGGCGCAGAATGCCGTTGCCACCTACACCGCCGCGCGCCTGAAAGCCGCGCCGCATCCGCAGGCGGCGAAGGATTTCCTCGCCTTCATGCAGAGCCCGACGGCGCAGGCGATCTACCGCAAGTACGGCTTCCAGCCGCCGAAGTGAGGTCTGCCATGCTGCGCATCCTTGCCCTGCTCGCTCTGCTGGCGCCACTGGCCGCCGGCGCCACCGATGCCGCCACGAGTGCCGCCAAGATCGTCAAGCAAGGCAACGGCAAGGGCGCCGCGCCCTGCATGGCCTGCCACGGTGTCGACGGTGGCGGCATGGAAGCCACCGGCTATCCGCGCCTCGCCGGTCTCGATGCCGCCTATCTGCAGCGCCAGCTCGACGATTTCGCAAACGGCACGCGCGCGAATCCGGTGATGCAGCCGAACGCCAGCGCGCTCAGCGAAGCCGAGCGCGCGGCCCTGGCGAAGTACTACAGCGCGATGCCGCTGCCGGCGCGGCTCGCGAAGCCAGTTGCTGCGAAGCCCGATGCCGCAGGCGAACGGCTGGCCACGCGCGGCGACTGGAGCCGCGAGCTGCCAGGCTGCGTGCAATGCCACGCGCCGGGCGGCGTGGGCGTAGGCGCGAACTTCCCGCCGCTGGCCGGCCAGCCCGCGGCCTACATCGAAGCGCAGCTGCGCGCATGGCAGCAGGGCACGCGCCACAACGATCCGCTGGCGCTGATGCAACACGTCGCGAAGCAGCTCACGCCGCAGGAGATCGAGGCCGTGGCCGGCTGGTTCGCCGCACAGCCGCTGCCACGCAAGGAGGGTGCGCCATGAAATCGTTGCCGCTCGTGTGGTTCGGTGCGCTGGCGCTCGCCGCGTGCTCGCATCCGGCGCCCGAGGCGCCGGCCGCCGCGAAGCTGGCGCCAGCCGCCAGCGTGGCGAAAGCTACAAGCGAACCGGCGCAGGCCAAGACGCTGCCCGCGTTCACACCACCCGCCGAAGCCGACATCCCCACCGGCCCGCTGGGCGACGAGATCCGCCGCGGCATGGCGATCTTCACCGACACGCCGGAACACGCGCACGACTACGTGGGCAACGGCCTCAGTTGCAGCAACTGCCACCTCGACGCGGGTCGGCTGGCGAACTCCGCGCCGTTGTGGGGCGCGTGGGGCGTGTACCCGCAGTACCGCAAGAAGAACGGCCGCGTGAACAGCTTCGGCGAACGCTTGCAGGGTTGCTTCCGTTTCAGCATGAACGGCAAGGCGCCGCCGCTGGACAGCGACGTGATCGTGGCGCTGCAAACCTACGCGTGGTGGATGGCGAAGGGCGCGCCCGCGGGCGAGAAACTGGCCGGCGCGGGTTACCCCAAGCAGGGCTTCAAGCCGCCGCAGCCGCCCGATTACGCGCGCGGCGCCGCGGTCTACGCGAAGGACTGCGCGCTGTGCCACGGCGCCGACGGCCAGGGCCAGCAGGTGGCCGGGCGCAACGTGTTCCCGCCGCTGTGGGGGCCGCAATCCTTCAACTGGGGCGCGGGCATGCACGAGCTGGACAACGCCGCCGCGTTCATCAAGGCGAACATGCCGCTGAGCCGCGGCGGCACGCTCAGCGACCAGGACGCCTGGGACGTGGCGATGTACATGGACGCGCATGAGCGCCCGCAGGATCCCCGCTACGCCGGCGATGTCGCCGCCACCCGCGCGAAGTACCACGACACCCCGATGTCGCTGTACGGCACCACGGTGAACGGTCACCTGCTCGGCAGCGGGACGGCGAAATGAGCACGCCCGTGCATCGCCTCACGCCCGCGTTCGGCGTGGCCGGGCAACTCGATGCGGACGACATCGCCGCGCTGGCCGCGCAAGGCTGGCGCAGCCTGGTCTGCAACCGACCCGACGGCGAGACGGCAGACCAGCCGGCCAGTGCCGAACTCGTGCAGGCCGCGGCCGCGCATGGTCTCGCGTGGCGTCACATCCCCGTCGTCTCCGGGCAATGGCGCGACGCCGATGTCGCCGCGTTCGCCGAGGCGTTGCGCACGCTGCCCGCGCCGGTGCTGGCGTTCTGCCGCACGGGCACGCGCTCGATCCACCTGTGGGCGCTGGCGATGGCGGACACGCTGGATGCCGAAAGCCTCCAACGCATCGCCACCGATGCCGGCTACGTGTTGCACCCCGCGGTGCTGCGTCGCGCACCGGGTGCGCTGCGCTGATGCTGTCCGCCGACCTGCTGGCGCTGGCCTGCGGCGGGCTGGTGGGCTTCTCGCTGGCGTTGATCGGCGGCGGCGGTTCCATCCTCGCCACGCCGATGCTGCTCTACGTGGTGGGCCTGCCCGACCCGCACCTGGCGATCGGCACCAGCGCCGTGGCGGTGGGCGCGAATGCCTGGGCGAACCTGTTCCCGCACGCGCGCGCCGGCCACGTGCGCTGGCCGGCCGCGCTGGCGTTCGCGGCGGCCGGCGTGCTGGGTGCATTCGCCGGCTCCAGCCTGGGCAAGCGCGTGGACGGTCACCATCTGCTCGTGCTGTTCGCGGTCCTGATGCTGGTGGTGGCGGTACTGATGCTGCGCGGCCGGCGCAACGGCGCGGAAAGCGGTTACCCGAAGCCGCGGCTGTTTCCCCGGCTCGGCGCCACCGGTTTCGGCGCGGGCATATTGTCCGGCTTCTTCGGCATCGGCGGCGGCTTCCTGATCGTGCCGGGGCTGATCTTCGCGAGCGGCATGGAGATCATCGCGGCGATCGGCAGCTCGCTGGTCGCGGTGGGCGCGTTCGCCTCCACGACCGCGATCAACTACGCCGCTTCCGACCTGGTCGACTGGCGCGTGGCTGCGCTGTTCGTGGCCGGCGGCATCGGCGGCGGCTGGCTCGGCGCCCGCCTCGCGCGGCGACTGGCGCGCACTCGTGGCGCGCTCAACCTGGTGTTCGCGCTGGCCATCGTGGCGGTGGCCGTGTACATGCTGGTGCGCAACCTGCATTTCTGAGCACCGCCTGTGAATCTCGGACCCTTCGCTTTTTCCACCGGCCTGATCGCCCTGCTGTTCGGCCTGGTCGCCGCGCTCGCCACCGCCGGCTTCCTGCGCAAGCGCGGCCTGCCCGACGCCGGCGCCGCCTTGTACCTGGCCCTGATCGCCGGCCTGCTGCTGGCGCGCGTGGCCTACGTGCTGCGCTGGCGGCAGCAATATCTGGAGCAGCCGTTCGGCATCCTCAACCTGCGCGACGGCGGCTTCGATCCCGCGGCCGGGCTGGTCGGCCTGGTGCTGGCGGCGCTGCTGATCGGCTGGCGTCGTCCCACCCTGCGCAAGGCACTGGCCGCGGGTGCGCTGGCGGGCTTGGCGGCCTGGGGCTTCGCCACGCTGACGGCGCAGCTCCTTCACGAGGCGACGCGGCAGCCCATGCCCGCCGTGGTGCTGCGCGATCTTGAAGGGCACGAGGTGGTCATGCAGTCGCTGCGCGGCAAGCCGCTGGTCGTCAACCTCTGGGCCACCTGGTGCGGGCCGTGCCGCAGCGAATTGCCGATGCTGGTGGAGGCGCAGCGTCGGATGCCGCAGCTGCGCTTCGTATTCGCCGACCAGGGCGAAGACGCCGCGACCGTGGCGGACTATCTGCGCCGGGAGCGATTGGCGCCGCAACTGGTGCTGATCGACGGCAAGCTCGATTTGTCCGCCCATTACGGCGTGCACGGCTATCCCACCACGTTGTTCCTGGACGCCGACGGCATCCTGCGCGACCAGCACATGGGCGAGCTGTCGCGCGCCACCCTGGCCGACCGGCTGCGGCGCATCGCGCCGCAGCCGGCGACGCTCACTGCGCCGGACGCTGCTTCACATACGTACTGAACAACTCGTCGATGCGCCGGTACTCGTCATACCAGTCGTCGGCGTGCTTGAAGTCGTGGCGCTCCAGCGGGTACAGCGAGATCCAGAAGTTCTTCTTGTGCAGCTCGACGAAGCGCTGGTACAGGCGGATCGAGTCGCTGGCCAGCACGTTGTCGTCGATCAGGCCGTGCTCGATCAGCAGCGGGTCCTGCAGGTTCTGCGCGTATTCGATCGGAGAACTCGTCTTGTACGCCTCGGGATCGAGCTGCGGGTCGTTGAGGATGTTCGAGGTGTACTCGTGGTTGTAGGTGACCCAGTCCGACGGCGGGCGCAACGCGGCGCCGGCCGCGAATTCGCCGGGTGCGCGCAGCAGCGCCATCTCGGTCATGAAGCCGCCGTAGCTGCCGCCGTAAATGCCCACGCGTTTCGGGTCGACGCCGTGGTGCTTGACCAGCCAGGCCTTGCCGTCGAGCAGGTCTTCCAGTTCCGGATGGCCCATGTTGCGGTAGATCGCGGTGCGCCAGTCGCGGCCGTAGCCGGCGGAGCCGCGGTAGTCCAGGTCCAGCACCACGTAGCCCTGCTGCACCAGCAGGTTCTGGAACATCTGCTCGCGGATGTAATACGTCTCCTGCTTCGACACGTCCTGCAGGTAGCCGGCGCCGTGCACGAAGAGCACCGCGGGGCGCGAATCAGGCGAATCGGTTTCGTTCGCGGGGCCGTAGTACTTCGCGTGGATCGTGCCGGCGCCGTGCGAGGACGGCACTTCGACGAACCGCGGCTGGATACAGGCGCGCGCGGTGTACGCGCTCTTCATGGTGTCGGTGAGCTCGCGTGGCGTGCCGCCGGATGAAGGCTGCACGGCAAGCTGGCTCAGCCGGTAGGGCGCGGAGTGCAGCACGGCAAGCTGGCTGCTATCGGGCGACAGCGTGAAACCGTCCACGCCGTCGTACTGCGTTACGCGGGTCAGTGCACCGCCGCTTGCCGGCACGCGGTAGACGTCGTAGCTGTACGGCGCCGGCTGGTTCGCCAGCACGTAGAACCACTTGCCGTCGGGGCTGAGCGTCGGTTGGCTGACCTCGAAGCGCGTGTTGTCGGTGAGCGCCTTCGCCTTGCCGTCCAGCGGCTTCACGTAGAGCCGCGACCAGCCGCTGGCCTCGCTGAGGTACCACAGCGTGCGGCCGTCCTTCAGCCAGCCGACGTCGTTGAAGCTCCAGTTGATCCAGGCGTTGTCGTGCAGGCGGTCCTGCGCCACCAGCGCGTGCTTCGCGAAATCGACGCTGGCGATCCAGCGATCCTTGTTGTCGATCGCGCGCAGCTGCACGGCCACCTGGTTGCCGTCCTCGCTCCACACGATGCCGCCGCCGCTGCCCTCGTTGGCGATGGTAACCGGGCGCACCGCGGGCGCCTTCAGCGCCTTGGCCTCGTCGGCATGGCCGGCTTTTTCCAGCGCGGCGATGGTGCGGTCGCGGATCGCCTTCAGCGGGTCGTCCTTGATGCCGGGCAGGGTGTCGGTGGCGAGCGGCCACGCCTTGTGCGCGGCGAGGTCGAGCAGCAGCAGCGACTGCGGCGCGGGGTCGTCGCGGCCCACGTAGCTGCGCGCCTTCTGCAACTCGGTGTAGCCGGAGTCGGTGACGTAGTGGATCACCCCCGGCGCCTTGCCGTCGTCGTGGTGCGCCGGCTCGGTGATCACCAGCATCCAGCGGCCGTCGGGCGAGAGTTCGGTGTCCATGGCCTTGATCTTGTCGCCCAGCCAGAACGGCTGCGGCGCGCGGCTGGCGTCGGCGGCGTCCAGCGCCTGCTGCTGCGCGCGGTGCGCGTCGCGGTCGGCCTTCACCTCGCGCAGCGTGCTGAACAGTTCCAGCTGCTGGCGTTCCAGCGCGTCAGGTTTTTTGGCTTGCGGGTCGTCGGCGAACTTCAGGATCGCCGCGGGCGCGGTGACGCCGCTGGCGAGGTCGTAGCCGTACCAGTCGTTGCCGTCGCGGAACTGCAGCGTGCGGCCGTCGGCGGAGAACTGCGGCGCGGATTCCGGCTGCGGCGTGCGTGTGACCTGCACGCGGCGGCCGCTGGCGAGATCGACCAGGAACACGTCACCGTGCAGGATGAAGGCGGCATGCGTGTGGCTGCGGTCGTACACCGCGGGGCCGTCGGCCTGCGCCATCGCAGCAGGGTTCAGCTTCGTCGCCGCACCGCCCGTCGCGCTCACCTGATAGAGATCGCGCACGCTGTCGCCGTCGCGCTTCAGCGTGTAGTAGAGGCTCTTGCCGTCCACGCTCCAGTACGGATTCTCCACCGGGTGGCCGATCCAGTCGGGGCTGGCCATGATGGTGGCCAGGTCCAGCGGTGCGCCGGCAGCGCTCGGTGTCGCGGGGGCGGCGAAGGCCGCCGCGGGCAGCGTGGCGAGGGCGATCAGGCCGGCGAGCAGCAATCGGCGCATGGGAGTTCCAGACGGGGAAACCTTCAGGATACCGGGCGCGGCGGAGGCGCAGCCGCCCCTGTGCCGAAAGTCAGGTGCATGGGCCGGGAGCCGGGGTTACCCTCGGGGGCGGTCCCACGGTCGGAGAATCCGCATGCGCCCCGTACTTGCCCTGTCGCTTGCGTTGTTCGCGGGCATGGCCGCCTGCATCGCCGATGCCCGGCAGATGCCCACGCCTCCGCAACGCGACGTGTCGCTGATCGGCGGCCGCATGCCGGAACCGCCCGCCACGCCGCGGCACGACGACGCCAGCGTGCTGCACGGCGTCACCGTGGCGGATCCGTACCGCTGGCTGGAAAACCCCGCCGACCCCGCGGTCGCGGCCTGGATCAAGGCGCAGAACGCGTACACCGAGCAGGTGCTGGCGACGATGCCGGACGGCCAGGCGATGAACGCGCGCGTGCGCGAACTGGCGATCACTTCCACCACCCGCTCCGGCCCGCTGCTAGCCGGCGGCACGCTGTTCTATCTGCAGGAGACGCCGCCGCAAGCGCAGCCGCAGCTGATCGCGCAGCCGTGGCCGAACGGCACGGCGCGCGTGCTGGTGGACCTCAACGCGAACGGCGGCAACACCGCGATCACCGGCTACTGGCCCTCGCCCAGCGGCCGCTACCTCGCCTACGGCACCGCCGAGGGCGGCAGTGAGCTCACCACGATCCACGTGCTCGACGTGAAGAGCGGCAAGACCTTGCCCGACGCCCTGCCCTGGGCCGGCGGCGGCACCACGCCGCAGGGCGTGGCCTGGGATGCGGACGAAAAGGGCTTCACCTACGTGCGCTTCCCGCCGCCGCCCAAGGGCGAGGACGTGGTGCAGTTCCACGCCGCGCTGGTGCACCACGTGCTGGGCGAACCCGCCGCGAAGGACGTCGCGGTGTTCGGCAAGGATTTCTCCAAGGTGGCCGAATACCGCCTGCTGAGTTCGCCCGGCGCGAAGCAGCTCGCCGTGCTGGCGAACGTGGGCGACGGTGGGCCGGCCGAGGTGTGGTTGCGCGAAGGTGAGGCATGGAAAAAGGTGCTGGGCGACGCCGCCGACGCGCGCTTCGCCGGCTGGGTGGGCCAGCGCCTGTTCGTCGCCAGCTTCGCCGGCGCGCCGCGTGGCAAGCTGCTCGCCGTCGCCGCGAACGGCAAGGTCGGCGAGGTGCTGGGCCAGCGCGAAGGCGCGTTGCAGCGCGTGGCGCCGATCGCTGACGGTTTCCTGGTGGTGCGCAGCTGGGGCCCGGACTGGTGGGTGGAGCAGTACGACCACGCCGCGAAATTCGTGCGCCGCCTGCCGTTGCCCGCACATGGCATCGGCATCGGCGGTATCGCCGGCGAGGCGGGCCAGGCGCGCGCGCTGGTCGGCTATGGCGGCTGGACGCTGCCCTCGCGCTGGGCCGAATACGACGCCGGCACCGGCGCATTGAAGACCGTGTTCGAGGTGAAGGCCGCCGCCGACTATTCGAAGATCGATGCGCACCGCATCGACGGCGTGTCGAAGGACGGCACGAAAATTCCCGTCACCGTGCTGGCGATGAAAGGCGTAACGCCGAACGGCCAGCGGCCGACCATCCTGTACGGCTATGGCGGCTTCGACATTCCCGTGGCGCCGCATTTCGTGGGTGCCGAGCTGGCCTGGCTGGAACGCGGCGGCGTGCTCGCCTACGCGAACCTCCGTGGCGGCAACGAGAACGGCGAGCTGTGGCACGCGCAGGGCCAGAAACTGCACAAGCAGAACGTGTTCGACGACTTTCATGCGGCGGCCAAGGCGCTCGTCGCCACGCACTGGACCGACCGCACCCACCTGGGCGCGCTGGGCGGCAGCAACGGCGGCCTGCTGATGGGCACGCAGATCGTGCAGCATCCGGGCGACTACCGCGCCGTGGTGGGCATGGTCGGCATCTACGACGTGATCCGCCACGAGACCGAGTTTGCGAACGGCGCCTACAACGTGCCCGAGTACGGCACGGTGGCCGATCCCGCGCAGTTCAAGGCCACGCTCGCCTACTCGCCGTTGCAGAACGTCAAGCCGCACACCGCCTATCCCGCGGTGCTGCTCACCGCCGGCGCGAACGACCCGCGCGTGGCGCCGTGGCAGTCGCGCAAGTTCGCCGCTGCCCTGCAGAACGCCAGCAGCTCGCAGCAGCCGATCCTGCTGCTCACCCGCATGAACGCCGGCCACGGCATCGGCGCACCGTTCTCGCAGCGCGTGGGCAACACCGCGCTGATGCTGACGTTCTTCGCGCAGGAGCTGGGCTTGCCGACGGCGCCTTGACGGTATTGCCCGCCCCGTCGCGCCTGCGGCATGCTGGCGCGACGCGCGGTGCGGGGGCGCCGGCGTACCGAGGGGAAGCTCGATGAAGACTGCGATGATCTGCGCCGGTTTGCTGGCGCTGGCTTGCGCGTGGCAGGCGCGTGCTGCCGATGTGCGCGAGCAGAGCTACTCGATAGGTGCGGACGTGGACGCCCAAGGCAAGGTGACGGCGCTGCAGTTCGATGATGAGTCGGCCCCGGTCCGCAAATTGCTTACAGCGGCCGTGCAACAGTGGCAGTTCGTGCCAGCCAAGCGCGATGGCCAGCCGGTGCCGGCGCATACCTTCATTCGAGCCAGGATCAGAGCCATTCCCGATGCCCAGGGCGAATACGGTCTGCGAGTCAGCTTCGTGGGCAATGGTCCGCGCCTGGAGCGGACTGCCGCACCCAAGTATCCGAAGGACGCCGTCCGCCGACGCCAGTCGGCTTTCATGTGGCTCGACGCGACGGTGCTGCCGGACGGCAACCTCGCCGATCTCAAGGTCAGCCGCCGGTTCGACGATTGGCCGGTGGCGTCCTCGATCGAGCAGTCCGTGCTGGCGGCAGCCAGGCGGTGGCGTGCTTCTGCCGAACAGGTGGATAGCCGGCCAGTGGCCACGCATCTGCGCGTGCCCGTGACGTTTACCTTGGGCCCGGATTACTTCACCGAGGAGCAACTGAAGATCCTGCGCGCCGCCGCTCGAGACGAAGTTGCCAAGAGCACGGTCGAGGATGTTCGCCCCGGCGTGCCACTGCCTTCCGATGAGGAAGTGGCGCTGGACAGCCCGCTGCAGCCGCAGTCGGTGGCCACCATCGTCAGTGGTTCCTGATCCGCGTCGATCCGCGCGACGAGGATCGGGACGGCATCGCCGGCGACATGGGCACTGCGCGTCAGCGCACGCGGAACTCGCGCCGGTACAGCGATGGCGTGGTGTGCAGCGCGGCGCCGAAGTGCTGGCGCATGGACAGTGCCGTGCCGAAGCCGGCGCGTTCGGCGATGCGTTCGATCGGCTGCGCGGTGGTTTCCAGCAGCCGCTGCGCCAGCGCCAGCCGCTGCGTCAGCAGCCACTGGCCCACGGTGGTGCCGGTGTGCTGGCGGAAGTGGCGGGTGAAGCTGCGCCGGCTCATCGCGGCGCGCGCGGCCAGCGAGTCGAGGCTGTGCGCGGCGTCGAGGTGGCGCGCGGCCCAGTCCAGCGCCTTCGTCAGCGGCGTGTCGCGCGACGTGGCCAGCACCGGTTGCTCGATGTATTGCGCCTGGTTGCCCTGCCGGTGCGGCGGCACCACCAGGGTGCGCGCCATGCGGTTCGCCGCTTCCGCGCCCAGGCGCTGGCGCAGCACGTGCAGGCAGCAGTCGATGCCGGCGGCGGTGCCGGCCGAGGTGAGCACGTCGCCCTCGTCGATGTACAGCACGTCCGGATCGAGCCGCACCTGCGGGTAGTGCTGGGCGAAGTGCGCGGCCCAGCGCCAGTGCGTGGTGGCGCGGCGGCCGTCGAGCAGGCCGGCCTCGGCCAGCACGAAGGCGCCCACGCACAAGCCAACGATCAGCGCGCCGCGCGCGTGCGCCCGCCGCAGCGCGGCCAGCAGTGGCGCGGGCGGCGCTGCGTGCGGATCGCGCCACGACGGCACCACCACGATGTCGGCCCAGGCCAGCGCGCGCAGGCTGTGTTTGGCCACGATGCCGAAACCGGCCTGGCTGCGCAGTTCGCCCGGCTCGGCTGCGCACACGCGCAGTTCGAACGGCGGCGCCGCGCCGTCGGAGGTTTCGCCGAACACCGCACACGGCACCGACAGGTGGAATGGCCGGATGCCGTCGAACGCCACCACCGCCACGCGCTGCCTCGCCGCCATGTGGATACCTTCCGCCAGTGTGGCCCGATTCTAATCCTAATTGGCATTCGGGCCACTGCCGCCGGATCGAGCGGGCGCGGATCATGGCGGCACCGGGACGAACCGTTCCACATCGCCGAGGCATGCCGCCATGACCCAGACCCAAACTTCCCGCCGCGCCCTCGTCGTGGTCGACGTGCAGAACGAATACGAGAGCGGCGGCCTGCGCATCGCGTATCCGCCGGTCGCCGATTCGTTGCGCCGTATCGGTGAAGCGATGGACGCCGCCCATGCCGCCGGCATCCCGGTGGTCGTGGTGCAGCAGATGGCACCCGCCGACGCCCCGCTGTTTGCCGAAGGCACGCATGGCTGGCAATTGCACGAGGTGGTCGCTGGCCGGCCGCGCCAGCACTTCGTGCAGAAGAAGCTGCCCAGCGCGTTCGCGGGCACCGATCTCGCCGCGTGGCTGGTCGCGCACGGCATCGACACGCTCGCCGTGGCCGGCTACATGACCCACAACTGCAACGACACCACGATCAAGCACGCCTTCGATGCGGGGCTGGCGGTGGAATTCCTGATGGATGCCTCCGGCAGCGTGCCCTACGCGAACCGTGCCGGCAGCGCCACGGCGGAGGAGATCCACCGCGTGTTCGCGGTGGTGGAGCAGTCGCGCTACGCCGCGGTGATGACGACCGACGAATGGATCGGCCACCTCGCCGCAGGCACCGTACCGGAGCGCGACACCATCCACGCTTCGCACCAGCGGGCGCTGGCGCAGCTGGCCGTGGCGGCCTGAGGCGGGGAAGCGGAGATCGCAGGCTCGGCAGGCGCTAAGCTGTGCGTCTTTCCGCCGCGATCTCCACCATGTCCGAGCTGCTCCCCGCCATCGAACACGAAACCGCCGCCAGCCCCCGCTACAGCGTGATCTGGCTGCACGGCCTGGGCGCAGATGGCCACGACTTCGCGCCTATCGTGCCGGAGCTGGTGGCGGTGGACTGGCCGGCGCTGCGTTTCGTGTTTCCGCATGCGCCGGTGCGGCCGGTGACGGTGAACGGCGGCATGCCGATGCGCGCCTGGTACGACATCGTCGGCTTCGACTTGCTGGCGCAGCAGGACGAGGCGGGCATCCGCGCCTCGATCGCCGCCACCGAGGCGCTGATCGCGCGCGAGAACGCGCGTGGCGTGCCCGACGAGCGGATCTTCCTCGCCGGCTTCTCGCAGGGCGGCGCGATCGCGCTGGCCGCGGGTTTGCGCCATGCATCGCGGTTGGCTGGCATCGTGGCGCTGTCCACCTACCTGCCGATCGCCGACACGCTGGCCGCCGAGCGCAGCGCGGCGAACGCGGACGTGGGGATCTTCCAGGCGCACGGCAGCTTCGATCCGGTGGTGGTGCCGCTGCGCGGCAGTGCCAGCCGCGACCTGCTGCAAGGCCTGGGCTATCGCGTGGACTGGCACAGCTACCCGATGGCGCACGCGGTCTGCGCCGAGGAAATCGCCGACCTGCGCCGCTGGCTGGGCGCCAGATTGAGCTGAACTGGCGCGACGCTGCGGCATACTGCGCGCATGCGCGAACCCCTCTTTCGCCACCCCGACGAACCCAGCCCGCTGCCGGACTTCTGCAGCCTGCCGGTGCTGTTCACCCTGCTGGTGACCGGCGCGCTGGCTGCCACCGTGGTGTGGCTGGCCGCGGGCGACCATCGCGATCTCTCCGGCTACAGCGTGGGCATCCTGTTCGTGACCTGGCTGGCGCTGGTGATCGGCGTGGTGCTGTGCCTGCTGCGCACGTGGCTGCAACGGCTGCCGGGACACCTGCCCTACCTTGCCGCGTGGTTGCTGATGATGCCGATCGTGGGCGCGGCGAGCTGGATGGCGCACGGGCTGGACGAGGCGCTCCAGATGGGCCTGCTGCGCGACGACGCGGCGGCCTTCGTGCGCGACAACGTGCTGATCGCGGCCCTGCTCGGCGCGGCGATCCTGCGCTACTTCTACGTGGCCGCGCAGTGGCGGCTGCGCCTCGCCGCGGTGAGCCGGGCGCAGGTGGAGGCGTTGCAGGCGCGCATCCGCCCGCACTTCCTGTTCAACAGCATGAACACCGTGGCGGCGCTGATCCCGCTCGACCCGGCAGCGGCCGAGCGCACGGTGGAGGACCTGGCCGAGCTGTTCCGCGCCGCACTGGGCCAGCACGAGGGCCTGGACGAACGGGGCGACGGCACGTTGGGCGAGGAACTGGCCCTGCTCGACCGCTACCTCGCGATCGAGCAGCTGCGCCTGGGCGAACGCCTGCGCGTCGAGCGCGCACTGGACGACCTGCCGCAGGCGTTCCCGCTGCCGCGCCTGCTGTTGCAGCCGCTGGTGGAGAACGCGGTGCGCCACGGCATCCAGCCGCTGCGCGAAGGCGGCACGGTGACGTTGCGCGGGCGGCGCGACGGCGCAGCCATCGTGATCGAGATCGCCAACCCGTTGTCGTCCGCGCCCGCCCGCAGCGGCAACGGCCATGGCCTGGACAACGTGCGCCGGCGCGTGGCGTTCCGCTACGGCCCGCGCGCCGCGGTGCAGGCGGGGGCGCAGGGCGAGCGCTACGTGGTGAGCCTGCGGCTGCCGTTCGAGACGAAGGGGAATGACGATGCGCGTGCTGATCGTCGATGACGAACCGCTGGCGCGCATGCGCCTCGCCACGCTGCTGGGCGAGTGCGAAGGCGCCGAGCTGGCCGGCAGCGTGGGCGACGGCGAGGCCGCGCTTGCCGCGCTCGCCGAACTGCAGCCCGACCTGCTGCTGCTCGACATCAACATGCCCGGCCTCGACGGCCTGGCGCTGGCCGCGCGGCTGGCCGGACGCGCGCGGCCGCAGGTGGTGTTCTGCACCGCCTACGAGAACCACGCGCTGCATGCCTTCGAGCTGGACGCGGTGGATTACCTGCTGAAGCCGGTGCGGCTGGAACGCCTGCGCGGGGCGCTGCAGCGCGCGCGCAAGCGACTGGCGGACGCGCCGCGTGCCGCCACCGCGTGGCTGCATGCGCGCGTGCGCGACGAGCAGGTGCGCGTGGCGCTGGACGAGGTGATCTGCCTGCTCGCCGAGGAGAAGTACGTGTGCGTGCGGCACACCGGCGGCGAGCTGCTGATCGACGAATCGCTGCGCCAGCTGGAGGAGGCCTACCCCGAGCAGCTGATCCGCCTGCACCGCAACTGCCTGGTGCCGCCCGCCCGCCTGCTGGGCCTGAAACCGCTGTCCGACGGCCGCGTGCTGGCGCGCCTCGCCGGCACCGACTTCAGCCCCGAGGTGAGCCGGCGCAACCTGCCGGCGCTGCGCAAGCTGCTCAGGATGGGGTGAACGCTGGTTGCGCGGCGCGTCGATTCGTCGCTGCCTGCGCAGCCATCGCTGCATCGGCGACAATGGTGCACAAGCCAGACCGTGGAGCCCGCATGACCCCGAACACCTTGCGCATCGCCACCCGCAAGAGCGCGCTCGCGCTGTGGCAGGCCGAGCACGTCGCGGCGCTGCTGCGCGCGGCGCATCCGGGACTGGCGGTGGAGCTGGTGCCGCTGTCCACCCGCGGCGACGAGATCCTCGACCAGCCGCTGGCGACGATCGGCGGCAAGGGGCTGTTCCTCAAGGAGCTGGAGGTGGCGATGCTGGAAGGCCGCGCCGACCTCGCCGTGCATTCGCTGAAGGATGTGCCGGCGGAGCTGGAGCCGGGTTTCGCGCTGCCGGCGATCCTGCCGCGCGCGGATGCGGCGGATGCCTTCGTCAGCAACGACTGTGCCGACGTCGCCGCCTTGCCGCTGGGTGCGAAGGTGGGCACGTCCTCGCTGCGCCGGCAGGCGCAGCTGCGCGCGCTGCGGCCGGACCTGGAACTGCTGGATTTGCGCGGCAACGTGGGCACGCGGCTGGCGAAGCTGGATGCCGGCCGTTACGACGCGATCGTGCTGGCTTGCGCGGGGCTGGAGCGGCTGGGCCTGGCCGCGCGCATCCGCAGCCGGCTGGCTGCGCCGGACTGGCTGCCGGCACCGGGGCAGGCGGCGATCGCGATCGAGGCGCGCGCCGACCAGCCGGCCACGCTGGCCCTGCTCGCGGTGCTGGACGACGCCGACACGCGGCAGGAGGTCGGCGCCGAGCGCGCGATGAACCAGGCGCTGGGCGGCAGCTGCACGGTGCCGGTGGGCGCATGGTGCACGCTCACCGAACGCGGCCTGCACCTGCGCGGACTGGTGGGCGACGCGGCCAGCGGCCGCCTGCTGCACGCGCAGGCGGACGGCGAGGATGCCGAGGCGCTGGGCCGCGCGGTGGCCGCGGCGCTGTTCGCGCAGGGCGCCGCGGAGTTCCTGGGCGCATAGACACCGAAACGAAAATGGCCCCCGCCGAAGGCGGGGGCCGTCGATGCTTCCCGAATCCCAACCCTCAGAAGTTGTAGACCAGGTTGGTGGTGGTCAGCGTGTCGGTCTTCCGGATGCCGGGCAGCACGTCGCTGTTGCGGCGCACCTGGAAGCCCACCTTCAGCGCCAGCTTCTTGGTCATGCTGACGGCGAGGCCGGCATCGTTCTGCAGGTAGGTGTTCTTGGAGCCCGCTTCCGTCAGGAACGTGTCCTCGAACGAGGTATTGTCGGTGAGGCGGAACTTGTAGTTGACCAGGCCGCGGGCCACCACCTCGTGCTGCACCGTCTGCCGCTCCTTGGTGATGACGCCGGCGGTGTCCACGGTGAGGTCGGCCGGGCGGTACTTCTTGTAACCGGGACCGATTTCGAACGACAGCTCGTTGCGGGCGTCCTTCAGCGCAATGTAGCCGTAGCCCAGCGAGACCACGCCCTGCCACAGGTTGGCGCCGAACTGGTCGTGGTCGTAGCGGCCCGCGCCCACGATGTAGCTGCGCGGATCGAGCTTGTAGCCGACCGAGGCGCCGCCGTCGTAGCGGTTGGCGGTGGTGTTGAATTCGTTGATGGTGTTGCCGTTCTGGTCGATCACCTTCTGCTGCACCTTGGTGCGCAGCACGTCGAGGAAGAAGCTGTTCTTCCACTGCTCGTTTTCCTGGCTCAGGCCGAGCTTGGCGTTGACGTTCTGCGAACGGGTGTTGCCGGTGGCGGAGGCGAAGCCGAATTCGCCCGAACCGCTCCAGCCGCCGTTGTTGTTGGCGCTGTTGGCGTCTTGCGCCTGCGCGCCGAAGCTCGCGCATGCCGCCAGCAGCAGGGCGGCCATCAGGGTCTTGTTCATGGGTGGATATCCGTTTCGTTAAGCAATTGTAAGTGGCACACCTTAACGCAACGGCTTGAATTTTCAATGAACACGAGCCGATCAGGCCGCTTTTGCACCCACCGCATCGGCCAGCGCACCCTCGTACAGCCAGCGTTCCAGCAATTGGCCCAGCAGGCAGCCGGGCGCGGCGAGCGCGGCTGCGAGCAGGTTGCCGGAAGCGCCGCCCAGCAGCAGGGCCGTGCAGGGCAGTGCGTAGCTCAGCAGCGAGGCGACCAGGCGCACGGGGAAGCGGCCGCGGTTCGCCGCGTCCTCGCCGGCGGCGGTTTCAGGCTCGCGCAGCGATTGCCACAGCCCGCTTTCCAGCAGGCCCTGGCCGAGCGCCAGCGCCAGCAGCAGCAGAACCCACAGGTAGGCGCCGCGGCCGCCAATGAACTCGTCTTGCGCCAGCACGCTCAGCCACAGCCAGAGGCCGCCGATGTAGGCCGCGATGGTGATGCGGCAGGCCGGCAGCAGGGCGGTCGCGCGTTGCAGCGTGGGCGGCAGGCGGGCGCGGTCGTCGTGGGTGGCCAGCAGCAGACTGACCAGGCTGCACAGCATCAGCGCCGTGCCGGCCAGTCGGGTCACCCAGAAGCTGTTGTCGCCATGCGCCAGGCCTGCCACCGCCAGCACCGGCAACCAGGTCGCCAGGGCCATCAGTGCGGAACGCGTGGGGCGGTGGCCCGGCCGCGGCAGCCAGCCGTGCCAGCTGGCCAGCCCGGGTATCCGCAGGCAGGCCAGCAGCAGGCCGCTGCCTGCCAGCACGGCGCCCAGCCCCAGCGGGATCAGGGTGCCGCTGCGGCCCGGCGGGCTCAGCCCCAGCAACAGCGACAGGCCCAGCCACAGCCAGATCCCGTAACCGGTGGTCGCCAGCACCTGCAGCAGTGCCGCGGCGCGGTGCGGGCGGGCGGTCGACGTGGCCGCCGCTGTATCGGCCGCGATCGCATCGGGCCACTCGCGGGTGGACTGCATGGAGGATTCCGTCGGGGAAGGCGGGGTTGCAAGCTTAAGCCAGCCGTCACGGATGCGGGTTAGCCAAACGTTCGGCAGGCTTGCGGGCGCCGGCGGGCGTACCCATGCTAGGAGGCTCACGCACCTTGCCGCGACCGCCGAGCCCGCCATGGACCGCTACGAACGCATCCTCACCCTGCATCGCCTGCTGAAGTCGGCGCACTACCCGGTGCCGCTGCCCAAGCTGATGGACGAGCTGGAGTGCTCGCGCGCCACGCTGTACCGCGACGTGGCCTTCCTGCGCGACGCGCTGGGCGCGCCGATCGAGAGTGCGGGCGGCGAGCACGCCGCGTTCCGCTACGAGCTGGGCGAGGGTGAGCGTTTCGAGTTGCCGGGTCTGTGGCTCACCTCCGACGAACTGGCGGCGCTGCTGGCGCTGAACGAGCTGATCGGCCGCAGCGGCCCGGGTGTGCTGTCCGGCGCACTGGCGCCGTTCAAGTCGCGCATCGAGCACCTGCTGTCCGACCGCGGCAGCGGCAAGGCGTTGCCGGTCGAGCGCATCCGGGTGATCCCGTGGGGCGCGCGCAAGCTCGACCAGCAGGCGTTCCGCATCGTGGCCGGCGCGGTGCTGGAACGGAAGCAGCTGCGCTTCCGCTACCGCGCGCGCACCACCGGCGCGGACAGCCGCCGCACCGTCTCGCCGCAACGCCTCACGCATTACCGCGACAACTGGTATCTCGACGTGTGGGACCACGACCGCGAGGCGCTGCGCAGCTTCGCGGTGGACCGCATCGCCGAGGCGCAGGCGCTGGACGCGTCCGCGCGCGACTTGCCCGAGGCCGAGCTGGACCAGGCGCTGGCCTCCAGCTACGGCATCTTCGCCGGCCAGCCCAAGGCCTGGGCCACCATCCGCTTCTCCTCGCACGCCGCGCGCTGGGTGGCCGACGAGCACTGGCATTCGCAGCAGAAGGGCGAGTGGCTGGGCGACGGCCGCTACGAGCTGCAGCTGCCATATTCCAATTCCAAGGAATTGTTGATGGACGTGCTCAAGTACGGCCCGGACGCTGAAGTGATCGCGCCGCTGTCGCTGCGCGAGGAGATGAAGATCCTGCTGCAGCTGGCGCAGGGCGCGTACCAGGCGCCGCCGCGGTAGGAGTGGTGTAGGAGTGGCTTCAGCCGCGATTCGTGTGCCCGGTCGCGGCTGAAGCCGCTCCTACGCTGACGTGGAAGGTGCCGCATAGCTGAGCTCGCCGTTCTCGATGTGCGCCGCCGAGGTCCACGGGTGCACCACGCTGTGATGCAGGTCGAGGATGTGCACCACCTCGATGCCGCGCTGCTTCAGCACGTCGGCGATGATCGAGCGGTGGCAGCGCCACCACACCGCTTCGGCGCACATCATGGCCGTGCGCTGGCGCGCGGCGAAGGCCAGCATGGCGGCCAACCCCTCCGCGAATTCCGCGCTGGAGAGGTGGTCGGCGTAGCCGCGGAACGCGGCATTGCGCCAGGCGGTGTTCGGCGAATCCGGTTGTACCCGGCGTCGCCCGCCCAGTTCTGGAAACCATTGGTAGCCGATGCCGTGTGCCGGCAGGCTCGCGGCAAGCGCATCGCGCGCGAACTGCGGCCAGCGCCGCGAGCCGGGGAAGCGGCGCACGTCGGCGATCGCCTCGATGCGGTAGGCCGCGAGCAGGGCGAGGAATTCCTCCAGCGTGCGGGTGGAGTGGCCGATCGTCCAGATCGTGGCGGGTGCGGCGGCGTTCACGCGATCTTCGAGAGCGCCTTGCCCTTGTGCATGGCGACGTGGTCGGTCTTGTCGCTCTTGATCTCGTATTGCGGATCATCCGGGCTGCAGTGGCGCGGGTGGCCCTTGTACAGCGTGTCGACCGTATGGACCTTGATGATGTGGCCGGTGACGTAGCCGGCCTCGGAATTCCAGCGCACGTGGTCGCCGACGCGGAACTGCTGGCTCATGGTGGTTGTCTCTGTAGCCTGACGATGCCGCCCATGTTCGCACTGTCCGCGTGCAGCGACTGCAAACGGCAGGCGGGCGGGCTAGGATGGGCATACCTACAGGAGAAAGCCATGCAAAGCGGCAATCCCGCCCTCAACAAGAACACCTTCCTCGACGCGGCCAGCGGCGCGGTATTCCAGCACGACGGCAACGCCATGACGCTCAACGGCACGGTCAACAAGACCGGCCTGCTGCTGGTGCTGGTGGTGGTCGGCGCGATGTTCAGCTGGAGCCGCTTCCACGGCGCCGAGAGCCTGCCCGCGCTGGGGCCGCTGGTGCTCGGCGGTGCGCTGGTCGGTTTCGTGCTGGCCATGGTCACCGCGTTCAAGAAGACCTGGGCGCCGGTCACCGCGCCGCTGTACGCGCTGGCCGAGGGCGTGTTCGTGGGCGCGCTGTCGGCGATCTTCGAGATGCGCTACCCCGGCATCGTGATGCAGGCGGTGGGGCTGACCTTCGGCACCATGGCGGCGATGCTGCTGGCCTACCGCAGCGGGCTGATCCGCGCCACCGACAAGTTCAAGCTCGGCGTGGTCGCCGCCACCGGCGGCATCCTGCTGGTCTACCTCGCCAGCTTCGTGATGGGTTTCTTCGGCCACTCCTTCGGCTTCATCACCGGCAGCAGCACCATCGGCATCCTGTTCAGCCTCGCCGTGGTGGTGATCGCGGCGCTGAACCTGATCCTCGACTTCGACATGATCGAGCAGGGCGTGGGCGCCGGCGCGCCGAAGTACATGGAGTGGTACGGCGCGTTCGCGCTGGTGGTGACTCTGGTGTGGCTATACCTGGAGATGCTGCGCCTGCTGTCGAAGCTGCAGTCGCGCAACTGAGTACGCCGCGCCTGCACGGTTGACGAAACGCCCGCGCCCGCGGGCGTTTCGCTGTCTGCGGCCGGTAATCGCGTATCGGCTAAGCTGCGGCCAGCCCGGTCGCAAGGATACGCATGAGCCAGTTCGCCCTGTTCGGTCAGCGTCGTTTCGCGCCGTTCTTCTGGACGCAGGCGCTGGCGGCGTTCAACGACAACGCGTTCCGCAATGCGTTGCTGGTGCTGGTGGCGTTTCAGCTGGGGCTGGATGACCGCGCGGCCTCGCTCTACACCAACCTCGCGCCGGCGCTGTTCATCCTGCCGTTCTTCCTGTTCTCCGCCTCGGCGGGGCAGCTCGCCGAGAAATTCGAAAAGACCCGCATCATCCGCTGGGTGAAGCTGTTCGAGATCGCCGCGATGGCGGTCGCGGCGGCGGGCTTCATCACGCATCACGTCAGCCTGCTGCTGGTGGTGCTGTTCATGATGGGCCTGCACTCCACCGTGTTCGGGCCGATCAAGTACGCGATCCTGCCGCAGGCGCTGAAGCCCGCCGAGCTGGTGGGCGGCAACGGCCTGGTGGAGATGGGCACGCAGTTGGCGATCCTGCTCGGCATGATCGCGGGCACCACCTCGATGGGCGTGGCCGGGCCGTGGCTGGCGGCGGCCATCACGATAGGCGTGGCGGTGATCGGTTACCTCATCTGTCGCGCGATTCCGCCGGCGCCGGCCACCGCGCCGGACCTGAAGGTCAACTGGAACCCGTTCGGCGAGACCGCGCGCGTCGTCGGCATCACCCACGCCGACCGTGCGGTGTGGAATGCGGTGCTGGGCATCTCCTGGTTCTGGTTCTTCGGCACCGTGTTGATCGCGCAGCTGCCGATCTACACGCGCGAGACGCTGGGCGGCGACAACACGGTCTACACCCTGGTGCTGACGCTGTTCTCGATCGGCAGCGGGCTGGGCGCGCTGGCCTGCGAGAAGCTCTCCGGCAAACGGGTGGAGATCGGCCTGGTGCCGCTGGGCGCATTCGGGCTCACCGTGTTCGGCGTGGACCTGTACTTCGCGCGGCACGGCCTCGCGTCGGTGCGCGGGCTGGACTGGCTGGGCTTCCTGCACGGCGCGGGCAGCTGGCGCGTGGTGCTCGACCTCACCCTGATCGGCGCCTTCGCCGGCCTCTACGTGGTGCCGCTGTTCGCGTTCGTGCAGGCGCGCGCGCCGCGCGACAAGCTCTCGCGCATCATCGCCGGCAACAACATCATGAACGCCGTGCTGATCGTGGCGGCGGCCGGCTTCGGCCTGGGCCTGGGCGCGCTGGGGCTGGACGCGGTGCAGATCTTCCTCGCCGCCGCGCTGCTCAACGTGCTGGTGGCGGCGTACATCTTCACCCTGGTGCCGGAGTTCATCCTGCGCTTCGTCACCTGGCTGCTCACCCGCACGCTGTACCGGGTGCGCGCGGATGGCCTGCAGCACATTCCGGAGGAAGGCCCGGCGCTGCTGGTGTGCAACCACGTGAGCTACGTCGATCCGCTGCTGCTGATGGCGAACCTGCGCCGGCCTGCACGCTTCGTGATGTATTACCGGATCTTCAACGTCCCGCTGCTGCGTTTCCTGTTCAGGACGGCAAAGGCGATACCCATCGCCGGGCAGAAGGAAGACCCGGCGGTGCTGCAGCAGGCGTATGACGCCATCGACGCCGCGCTGGCCGACGGCGAACTGGTGTGCATCTTCCCCGAGGGCGCGCTCACCCGCGACGGCACGATCGCGCCGTTCCGTCCCGGTCTGGAAAAGATCCTCGCGCGCCGCCCGGTGCCGGTGCTGCCGATGGCGCTGCGCGGGCTGTGGGGCAGCATGTGGAGCCGGCGCGATTCCGCGCTGCATCGCGCGCGTTTGCCGCGACGTTTCCGTGCAAGGGTGGAACTGGTGGTGGATGCGCCGTTGCCGCCGGAGCGCGTCAGCGCCGCGGCGCTGGAAGCGCGCGTGCGCGAGTTGCGCGGCGAGCTGGCGTAGGCCGTCTCGACGGGCGTAGGAGCGGCCGATGGCCTCAGCGCAACCAGCCGCCGATCACGATCAACGCCACCACGCTGAGCCAGGCCAGCAGGGCGCGCAGCAGCGCGCTGCGCAGGCGTCGCAGCTCGACGAGCGGATCGCTGCGTTCCTCGGCGTAGCCTTCGCCGCCCTCGATGTCGACCTGGATGTCCGCGCGCGCGGCGGCGCCGAGGAAACCCGGGCCCTCGTTGAGCCAGCTGTTCGGCAGGGCCTGCTGGTGCCAGCGGCGCCAGGCGCCGATCACCGCGTCCCAGTGGCCGACCAGGGCCAGCGTGAACACCAGCAGCTGGGCGGGAATCCAGTCCAGCGCGTTCGCGAAACGGCGTGCGGTGCCGCGCGCCTCGGCGTCCAGCCGCAACGTGTCGTCGTGGCCCAGCGCGCGCGTCAGCCGGTACAACAACGCGCCCAGCGGACCGAGCAGGAAGAACCAGAACAGCACGCCGAAGCGCCGGCGCAGCGCGGCGTAGGCGGTGGCTTCGCCCAGTTCGGTGGCGTGCCACGCCACATGTTCGCCATCCTCGCCCAGCGCCTGCGCGGCGGCTTCGCGGCCGGCGCCGTCCGGCGCGGCGAGGATCGCCTCCAGGTCGGCCTCGAACGCGTGCGGGCCGAAGCAGAACAGCAGCACCGCCAGCGCGAACAGCAGCTGCAGCAGGTCGGCCAGCGGCGGCAGGCCCAGCAGCCAGGTCGCCAGCGCGCACAGCACCAGCGGCAGCAGCAGCGCCAGCACCACGCGACCCGTGCCGCTGGTGTCGCCCAGTTGCGCCACCCAGCGGCGGAAGCCGGCGTCGTTGCGCCAGTGCGCGAGGCGCGGCTGCCAGTGCAGCAGGCCGAGGGCAATCAGGGCGACGAGCAGACGTATGGCCATGCGCTTCTCCGGGGGAACCGCCGCATTGTAAGCGAGCCTTTCGCGCGTCACATGACGCACGAGGCGCGGCTCAAGCGTGTACGGCGCGCGCCGCGAGCAGCGCGTCGAGCTCCAGGCCCGCGCGCTCGCGCAGCCAGTGTTCGAGCAGGCGGTAGGACACCGACAGCGGCGTGGAGGGCAGGAAGCTGCCGTCGGCGATGCCGTCGGCGATCTGCCGCGGGGTGAACCAGCGCGCGTCTTCCAGCTCGCGGTCGCGCAGGCGGATCGCGGGATCGCGGGCCACGGCGGTGAAGCCCACCATCAGCGAGGCCGGCATCGGCCAGGGCTGCGAGGAGTGGTAGCGCACCTCGCCCACCAGCACGCCGGATTCCTCCATCACCTCGCGACGCACCGCATCCTCCAGCGCCTCGCCCGGCTCGATGAAGCCGGCCAGCGTGGAATAGCGCCCGGGCGGCCAGCTCGCCTGGCGGCCGAGCAGGCAGGCACCCTCGTGTTCCACGATCACGATGATCGCGGCGTCGGTGCGCGGGAAATGCATGCGGTCGCAGGCGGCGCTCGTGCAGTGCATGCGGTGGCCGGCGGAGACGATGACGAGCGGCGCGCCGCAGTGCGCGCAATGCCGCGTCTCGCGCTGCCAGTGCGCCAGGCCCTTGGCGTAGGCGAACAGGCCGGCCTCGTCGGCGCACAGCAGCAGGCCGGCTTCGCGCAGGCTGGCGCGGCGCGCGACCAGGCTCGCTTCCAGTGCGCCGGCGTGCGCGTCGTCCGCCAGCGCCAGCAGGAAATGCGGGCGGTCCTCGGCGATGCCGAGCAGCCAGGCCGGCGCATCGGCGCACAGCTGTCGGCGCTCGACGGCATCCAGCCAGCGCAGCGCGTCGCGGTCGGCGTGCAGGAAGGCGCGGCCTGCCGCGTCGAGCAGCAGGAAGCGTGCATCGGGCGCGATGGCCTGCGCGGCGACCCATGCCGTGTCGTCGCGGCGTTCGGCCATGCGGTCGAGGATCAGGCTGAGTCCGGCGAAGGTGTTGCCCTGCGTCGTCGCGCCCATGTTCAGGCGGAGAACGAGGAGCCGCAGCCGCAGGTGGTCTTCGCGTTCGGATTGCGTATCACGAACTGCGCACCGCCCAGGTTCTCGCTGTAGTCGATCTCGGCGCCGGTGAGGTATTGCAGCGACAGCGGATCGCACAGCAGGGTCACGCCCTCGCGTTCCAGTGCGAAGTCGTCCTCGGCCTGGGCCTCGTCGAAGGTGAAGCCGTACTGGAAGCCCGAGCAGCCGCCGCCGGAGATGTACACGCGCAGCTTCAGCGCGGGATTGCCCTCCTCAGCGATCAGCTCGTGCACCTTGCGCGCGGCGGCCTCGGTGAACTGCAGCGGCGCGCCGCTGCTGCGGTAGTCGGGAACGACGGGAAGCTGGAGGACGGTATCCATGGCACTCAGATGGGGGCGCGGGCGGGCGCTACAAGCATACTTCGCCTGCCTTGCGCTGGCATGACCGTCGTGCGGCTACGGCAGGCGATCAGCTCTGCATCTTGCTTTGCAGGTAGCGTTCCGCGCCGATGTCCTTGACCAGGCTCTGCTGGGTCTCCAGCCAGTCGATATGTTCTTCCTCGTCGTGCAGGATGCCCTTGAACAGGTCGCGGCTGACGTAGTCGGCGATGCCCTCGCTGTGCGCGATCGCCGCGCGCAAGTCCTTGGTGGCAGCCAGTTCCAAGTCGAGGTCGCCCTGGATGCACTCCAGCACGTTCTCGCCGATGCGCAGCTTGCCCAGGTGCTGCAGGTTCGGCAGGCCGTCGAGGAACAGGATGCGCTCGATCAGGCGATCGGCGTGCTTCATCTC
>Ga0207671_10000325_pt1 | contig 70129 bp, 55 predicted proteins | sample KBSC24metaG_FD_184352 | JGI IMG/M metagenome (GOLD analysis project Ga0207671, IMG submission 184352) | Corn rhizosphere microbial communities from Kellogg Biological Station, Michigan, USA - KBS C2-4 metaG (SPAdes) (version 2) | ecosystem: Host-associated > Plants > Roots > Rhizosphere > Soil... | reverse complement strand
GCCATAAAAGGCATTGCCTGGGACCCCGCCACGCTTAGCCTCGCGGAATCCTCACCGGGCACCGTGAACATTAAGGAACAGGGCAATGTCAGCTCCTCCAGACTGGCTGCTGTATTCGGTATTAAAAAGTTTCCCTTGCAGTCGGGCGGAAATATCGACAAAACATCATTAAAAGACTGGGCGTCCTCGGGACTACAGAGATCAAGGCTGTCCAAGATAAGGGGCTCGGTCAGGTTTCAGGGAAATGCTTCCGTACTGCCGGGAAAATTGATTGCGCTGTCGGGCGTAGGCGATCGATTCAATGGCAATGCCTTCATCAGTTCCGTATATCACCGCATCGACAACGGCGACTGGGTCACCGAAGTACATTTCGGCATGGCATTTACATGGTTTTCCGAAGAAGCCCGGCATATCGCAGCGTCTTCGGCCGCAGGACAAATACCCCCTATCAAAGGACTCCAGACAGGCATCGTTAAAAAGCTGAACAGCGACCCGGAAGGAGAATTCAGAGTATTGGTGAACCTGCCCCTCCTTCAGAATAAAAGCATCTGGACAAGACTTGGCACCCTATACGCCGGCAAAAAAACAGGCAGTTTCTTTTTCCCCGAAATTGGCGATGAAGTCATTGTCGGCTTTTGCAACGAAGACCCGAGATACCCGGTGATACTGGGCTGCATGTATAGTAAAAAATTGGCGCCTCCCTTTACCCCCGATGAACAAAATACCAAAAAGGCAATTGTGACCAGGGAAAACCTTCAGCTCACCTTTGATGATAAAGATAAGATCATCGAAATAAAAACTCCCGGCGGCCATACCATCAAAATAGACGATAAGTCGGGCGCACTTTCCATAAAAGATAGTAATAAAAACACCATTTCCCTTTCTAAAGGCGGCATCAGCCTGGACAGCGACACGAGTCTGAAAATAAATGCAAAAGGGAACATTAGTTTAACTGCTAATGGCAATATATCCCTGGCTGCAAAAGCCAACCTCACAATGGAAGGAGTACAGATCAGTAACAATGCCAAGGCAAAATTTGCCGCCAAAGGAAATGCCGCAGCAGAATTGACCGCCTCGGGAATGGTGACGGTAAAGGGCGCCATGGTTAAAATAAATTAAAAATGATATGCCCCCCGCAGCAAGATTAACAGACATGCACCAATGCCCCATGAGCACACCCGCAGGGCCCGTGCAGATCCCGCACGTAGGCGGCCCGATACTGGGACCCTGCGCCCCCACCGTACTCATCGGCGGACTGCCCGCGGCGAAAGTAGGCGATATGCTTCTTTGCATCGGCCCGCCGGACAGTATTGTAAAAGGCTCTGCCACCGTAAAAATTATGGGCATGCCTGCCGCAAGGATGGGCGATAAAACCGCCCATGGCGGCACCATCGTCATGGGTTTTCCAATGGTGATGATAGGAGGCTAAGATCAAAACAAAACACCCGGTCACATGAAAAGCAACGCATATATAGGTACAGGTTGGAAGTTTCCACCCGCCTTCAGCAAGGAAGACTACAGCGCCGAAATGATCTCGGGCCCGGACGATATCCGGGAAAGTCTGTACATATTGCTCTCCACCATACAGGGCGAGCGTACCATGCTGCCGGATTATGGTTCGAGCCTCCGGCCCATGATCTATGAGAACATCAATAATACCATCATTCACCGGATGAAAAATAAAATTGAACAGGCTATTTTATTTTATGAACCAAGGATTACTACAAATGGCATAGAGGTGACGCCAGATGCGACTACCGATGGCCTGGTGCTTATCGATATTACCTATACCATCAGCCTGTCCAATGAAAGAGCCAATATGGTATACCCTTTTTACCTGACAGAAGGCACCAGTGTAAACTATAAGTATTAAAACCATAACCAGGCTTGGAAAAGATCATCATCAACGACGCCAGGAGCCAGTACGGCCGCCTTTTGGAGGCTTTACAGGATGGGTATGTAAGGGTGGATGAATATACCCAGGCCGATCTGATGGCTTTTGCCGTGGAGTTTTCAGGCCTTATCAATTATTTTAATACGGAGGACAGGGTAGAAGGCGACTGGATGGGCTTTTTCCTGATGGACAATGCTTTTCTTCTTTCTTACATTGCCTCCACCGATATAAAAAGAATAGAAGAAAAATTTGAACAGGCCCTGTTCAATGCCAAAAATGCCCGGCAATTCCCTGTCAAATTTAAATTCCTGAGAGAGGTATTCGAACATATCTTATTCCCGGCCCGCCTGTTCAACCTTTTTCTGAAAGTCCTCGACAGCCGGCCGGCATTTGAACTGCTGGCATTAAAACAGGAATTGGTGGACATAATAAAGCCCGGGCTCAGCCAGCAACTTAGAAAACTGAAGTCCTGGGATGAAGGGGCCGCATCAAAGAATGCGCTGGATAAAAAGATCGGTCTGCATTTTCACGGTTTTTTGCCCATATGGAATATACAACAGACACCCCCGGATGATAGCATTTTCCGGGGACGTACGATGAACCAGAAGATCGATTGTGCGCTGACACCGCTGAGATCTGTTTTCGAAACATTTATTTACCAACTGGCATTTATAAAACAATTTGCCGAAAATCTGCTGCCCGATGCGCTGGCAGGTCCGCACAAACCCCATGTGGCCCTCTATCTCAGCTTTCTGAAACTATATGGGTCGGCCCGGGATCAGCTGAATACTATTACAGATCGCTACCGGGATTTTTATTATACCGACGTGCTGCGGCAAAAGAAACGCCCCTATACCCCGGACAACGTATACCTCAGTTTTACCATGGCGGAAGAGGAGGGCGTAACAAATGCGACCATCGGAAAAGGCTCCCTTTTCCTGGCCGGTGCGGATGAGAACGGACAGGATATACTGTACGCCGCCAACAAGGATCTCTCAGTAGGCAAAACAGCCATCAACAGGGTCTATACGGTCTTTACACGACAAGGCCCGCTGATACAATATGCTGTTCCCCCGGAACCTCCCGGCTGCGGATGTACACCCGTTCCCGAACCCATCACCGCTGTCACCGGGCTTTATGCTGGGGATTATTTAGCGCCGGACGAGGCGGGCGATCCCGTACTTCCCGTCAACGGGTTTGCCACCATGGGTAATGATCATATAGATACATTCAACCAGTATGCTACCGCCGGTTTTACCATCGCTTCGGATGCCTTATTACTTACGGGCGGTGACAGGGATATCTCGTTTACCTTTCTTATCACAGGAGCAGCACAAAAAACAATTGCTGCCGCTTTACTGGAACTCAGCCAGGCCACCGGGAAAGACGAAACAGATCTGTTAAAGGATATTTTGCAACAGGCTTTTAACATTTATCTCAGCACAGAAAATGAATGGCTGAAAGTGGACGGATATACAGTGTCCTATAATTTGCCGGCAGACAATGTCTCTGACCCTGCTGTTTATCCCTGGGGAGTATTTAAGGTTTCATTTACGCTTCCTTTTTCTGCACCAGGCATTATGGCCTTCCGGAATGAGGCCACCGGGGAGCCAGAAGGCTTGCCAACGGCAAAATTTATACTCCGCCAGGAGCCACTGGTTTTGAAAGAAGATCCCCAAATACTTGTTTATCCTATCAGCATTCTCCACGAAATGCGGATCAGCCAGGTGCTGATCAACGCCAACGTGCAGAATTTTGGCAATTTCTCCCTTCGGAACAATGAATCGGATATTGATACGAGCACTCCCTTCAATCCATTTGGCAGCATACCGGTCAAAGGATCTTATGTTGAGATCACCGGTGGGGAATTGTTTAGTAAGAGGATCGATTCTTTGAGCATTCAGCTGGAATGGTTCGACCTCCCGCAAAATAAAAAAGGTTTTTGCGGCTATTATAAATATTATAAAATTGATGCCGACGGCAATCCGCTTGATCCGCCAATAGACAACGACAGCTTCAGGGTAAAAATATATACCGTCCATCCGGGCAGCTGGGAACTTAAATATCCCGGCCAGTTACATCACCTTTTTTCCACCCAGGGAGCCCCGACCCCTCTGCCTCCGACCCCGATCCCGCCCCCCATGCATTGCGGCCGCCTTTGCCCAACCACCTCCTTCGACGCATTGCCCGTGTCTTCCTCCAAACCGCCCGACTATTACGTCGTCGCAGACAGCAGGCTGAGGATTGAACTCAGCGAACCCGATTATGGGTTCGGGAGCGATTTATATGCTATCAACCTGATGAAGGCAGTAATCAATGATCTCCCCCCCGTTTCAGACAAAGAGCTCGAATTTCCCCTCCCGCCCTATACGCCATCGGCGGCTTCGCTATTGGTACACTACAGCTGTTCGGCTATTTTATCTTTTGATGCCGCCGGCAACAACAATAATTTTTTCCATATTCTTCCCTTCGACGGCTACCAGCCCGTCCGGGAACAAACCCCCACCCTCCTGCCCTCGTTCAATGAAGGCAATCTTATTCTTGGATTTTCAGGATGGGGCGGCGCACAGACCCTGAGCCTTTTATTCAGTATGTCCAGCCCCCAAAACCTACCCGGTGCCACCGATACCAATATTTGCTGGAGCTATTTATCGGATAACCGCTGGGTATATCTCAGCCCTTCCGATATGCTGTCTGACGGCACCAACCATTTTCGTAACACAGGGATCATCAGTCTGAAATTCCCTTCTTTTCCCATAAAGGACAACACCCTCCTTCCATCGGATCTCACCTGGATAAGAGCTACTACTAAAAAGAACGCATTACAGGTAGCTCCCACATTGGGCCTCTATCCGCATGCCCTCACCGCTACCTGGCAGAACAATGACAATACGGCAACACATCTGCAGACCCCCCTGCCGGCATTTACCATCAGGGAGGCGGTTACGGATATAGGCGATATACAGAACATCCTGCAGCCGCTGGCATCTTTTGGCGGGCGCCCGGCAGAGACTGACAGCGAATTGATCATCCGCACCGGCGAACGTTTGAATCACAAACAAAGGGCGGTGCTTCCACAGGACTATGAGCGATTGGTGCTGGAGCAATTCCCGCAAGTGTATAAAGTTAAATGCCTGCCGCACCATTCCCGGCAGAGATCGCACCAGGCTGGCCATGTGCTGGTGGTGGTGGTGCAGGGGCCCAACGATACTAACCGGTTGATGCCACAAACTCCCGTTGCCGATCCCGCTACGCTTACCTCCATTAAAAATTATCTCGCGGAGTATCTCTCCCCCTTTATCACCCTGGACGTATGCAACCCTGTATATGTACAGATAAAAGTTAATTGTACCGTACAATTTGTACAAGGGATAGATGCGGGCAAATATATCGACCAGTTGAACCAGGATCTGATCCTATACCTCTCTCCCTGGTACTATGACCAGGCAAGAGAGGCAAAGGCAGGGAATTATGTTTCCCCTGCTGATATTTCCGGGTTTATTCAAACCCGCCCCTATATCGCTTTTCTTGATACAGTGCGGCTGGATTATGATCCATTGCCCGGACAGCTGGAAACAGGCTGGTACTTTCTCACTTCTGCCGCCGGGCATGACATTAAGGAATTCAACGAACAAATTTGTGAACCCTAAAAGTTAATACATGGAGGAAGCGCTCTATATAGAAAAAGATAAGGTATTGCGGCCGGGGCTGGATTATTTCGCTCTCAGAAAAGAGGGCGTTCAATACCTGCAGGAAATGTGCGGGCACATATGGACGGATTACAACGAGCACGACCCGGGCGTAACGATGCTGGAACAATTATGTTATGCCCTTACTTCTCTTTCTTATCTGACGGAGATCCCGCTCAGGGACCTGCTGGTCGATAAAATGAACGGCAGGATAGACATGGACCGGCAGGCATTGTTTACCCCCATAAAGATCTACCCGGCCAATCCCTGGACGGCCGCCGATTACCGTAGGCTGCTGCTCGATGGCCTGGCCTGGCTTGGGAATGCCTGGTTTGTGCCTGCTGCACGGGAGGATAATGACTATTCCGTTAATGGCTTGTATAAAGCACTGCTCTATGTACCTCTGCATCCCGATGTGGCGGCGGCAAAAGAAGAAGTAAAAAAACTCTATGCCGCCCACCGCAATCTTTGTGAGGATTTAGATACGGTTCAGTTCCTTACCGCCAAACCCATACAATTATACGCGGAAGTGGCATTCAATGACGCCTGCACTCCCGAAGCCCTGCTGGCGCAATTGTTTTTTGCAGCAGGGCAATACCTGGCGCCGGAGATCGGCCGGTATTCGCTGGAAGACGTACTTGCCCAGGGACTGGCGGCGGATAAGATCTTTGAAGGGCCATTGCTTCGCAACGGATTCATCAGGGACAATGATCTGCAGCCCAGGGCGGACACCCTTTACCTCAACCAGATCGAAAAAACGATGCTCGGCATTACAGGAGTAGAAAACTTACGGAATGTTTACCTGAAGTACAAAGAAGAGGAATATCGCCAGAAGATTACCGTACCCGCAGACTCCATCTGGACCCTGGATACGCGTCCGCAACCCGATAGGTCGTTTACCATCCGTTTCTTTAAAAAGGGCGTCGAATACAAACCCGATCCTGTAAGAGTACAAAGCCATCTGCAGCGTTTGTACCAGCAGCTAAGGATGCGGTATAGGCTGGACCAGCAATACGAAAAATACTTCGGGGTACCTGCGGGACGATACTCACCCGTAGAAAAATATTATTCCATTCAAAATCAGTTTCCCAACGTATATGGAATAAACAAGTTTGGCCTGCTTTCGTCCGATACGCCCGAACGTAAGGCCCTGGCAAAACAATTAAAAGGATACCTGTTGGTATTTGAGCAGCTGATGGCCGATTTCCAGGCGCAGCTGGCACACGTGCGCGATCTGTTTTCCATAGACCCCGATATCATGCATACCTATTTTTACCAGGGGCTCGAAAACATCGTGCCCAATGTCGCACCGGTGCTGAAAAATGGGGATGACGCGGATGCGACAGCCTGCGACGGTTATAAAAAAGGGCTAAGGAAACTGATAGACAGGCTGGACCCTTTTTGGGACCGGAGAAACAGACTGCTGGACTTCCTGCTCGCTCTCTATGCAGAAAAAGTGTCGGAATATGACATCTCGCCCTACACGCCTCACCCCGCTTGCTATTCAGACCAACCTCTCCCGGCACGGCTGCTCAAGGCCAAGCTCCTGCTGCTGAAATACCTCGTGACCAGGACCCGTGACAGGGGTAAGGCTTTTAATTACCTGGACGCAAATGACAAGGCCAATATTCCCGGCATGGAATGGAAGATCAGGATCTTGCTCGGTATGCCGCTAGGGCCGTTTAATTATTTGCAGGAAGAATTTGCTGCCAGAGGGTTTCAGCTGGTCGATGAACAGCATGAAAAACTAAAAAAACAAATTCCCTCTTCCCCCACCTTAGACGACGATATAAAAAATTATTATGAAGCCATCGGGGAGGACGAAAGGAGCGATGATCTTCCCGGCGCCCGCCGGCAATTGCTCAGCACGATCGCATGGTATAAAGAAGGTCTGGTAGATGAGACATTGATCGCTTATGGAGCTCACCTGGATAATTACAGGATCGGACTGGATAAAAAAAGCAATTCCTGGGAACTGGTATTCCGGCCTTCAGAAACAACGGCCTGGAAAACTATTGGCTTCTTTAAGAGCCGGGAAGAAGGGCTTGCGGCCGCGCTGGCCTTATCGGCATCCCTGAAAGAACTTTGCTGCTGCTGCAACAGGCTGTATATAGTAGAACACAATTTGCTCCGCGATGCACCATGCCAGGATGAACATTCTTTTAGCTTGCCCGCCGACGATGACTGCCGGAACGAGGATGTCCTGGCGTACCATTTTAGTTTTCACATCAGCGTGATCTTTTGCGGCTGCAGCAGCATCATTGATAATGACGAGTACAGGAGTTTTGCCAAAACAACAGTCGCGGACAGTACGCCCGCCCATATTGTCGCGCACTACTATTGGCTGAGACCCTGGCAGATGCTGCGCTTCGAGCTCTTATTCAACAACTGGAGATCCGCGCTGTCGGCGCCGGTAAAAAATCCCGGTTTGCTGTCCGCTGCTTCAGCAGAGCTGATCCTTTTCCTGAAAGGGGTTAACAATAAAACCATAGAACTATGATGCAGCCACCCACGCACCATATCAGGCGCTGCACATTCAACATCCTATCTGATAGTGAGACCAATGCACTGCTATTGCGCCCCCGCCTGTCTACGCTGGTCAAAAAGAAGCTGTTTGACATCATAGCGGAAATATTTTCCGAGATGGACCCCGGCGGGACCACCCGCATTGAAAAACTAAACATCCATCTGGGCGATATACCTGCTGCCGCACTGGATGAACGACTCGAAGAAAAACTCCGGGACGCGTTGCGAAGATCCCTGACGGAAGTGTTTTCTAATTCACCCGGTCATGCAACTGTGCCGTATGCTTTTGTAGATGCCACCCGCGCCTGTCTGGAAAAGCTCCAATATTTTCTCTACTATGGAAATTTTCCCTGGTGGTCAGACAAGCGCACTTCATTTGAATCGCTGTTCGTACAATTGATGGATGCATCCCCATCCCGGCTGGTGGAATTGCTAAAAGAATGCTGCCGTTATGACTACGTCATCAGGAGGCTTGTATTCCAGCTGGCCACTCCCCTGCTGATCAGACTTCTCCGGGAGATGGGGATCACGTTTGACCAGTTCATTATCGACTATATAGCAGACATTCAAAAAGCACATCAACACCGTTCCCTGGTGAAGACCGGCAGCAGCGACTTTGAAAAAGCCATATGGAACCTTACGCTGTCCTACCTGTTCTCCGACAGGGGCAGCGCATTCAATAAAAAGGCTTTTGTAAAATGGAATATTGCACAGATAGCCCATCAATACGGGATGAATTATGAATCCCTGCTGCTTTTCCTGGCTGATGGTATCCGGAAAACATATGCCGGCTTCTCCTTTCAAAGCTCTCTCATGGGCATCATCGGGGAACTCGCGGCCGAGTATGTAAATGACAATCCGGCTTCTGCCGTTACGGTGATCCACCTGGTGCAGCCCGACGAATATGAATTCATCGTTTCCTATGCATCTCATTTGAAGGTTTCCCACAAGGTGCACCCGGTCGTAAAAGCTTCGTCGGCAGATTTTGAAAAAGTGGTCTGGAAGTTCATCCTTAACTACCTGATGAAGGACAGGGGATCGGACTTTAACCGGAAAGAATTCATCAAATGGAACCTTACCCAAATAGCCGCCGAATACAACACGAGTTATAACAAGGTGCTGGACTTTATGCTGCAGTCGTTGGAATCGATGCCCTCCCCGCCTTCAACAGGGAGCTCCCTGCCTTCCCTCTTTAGCCATCTGGCACAGGACATCGAAACGATAACGCATCATCAGGTCCCGCCCCCCGGCACTGCATCCCCGCATAACCCCGCGGAACCATCCCCCGGCACTACCCCCGCGGAACCATCCCCCGGCACTACCCCCGCGGAACATTTCAAAATTCAATTGAGCCGGTTTGCCCGGGGCACTCAGACGCGGGACCCGGAAATTCTTGCAGCACTAAAAGAATATATGCAGACCCACCCCTCCGACTGCCGCTTATTCCTGGTTGCCCTGGCTGTCTCTGATCCGCGCCTTTCCGAAGGGCTTTCCCGGATCTGCGGAGATGACGACGGCGAGCTTCTAAGCTTTCTTCAGCCCGGCAACGCTTCCTTTCTCAAGGAATATATGAAATGGATCGGGCAGGCCGCTCACCTTGGGCTTATTTCCGGCGGAACAAAAAACAAGGAAAGATACCATGCCATACTCCTGCAACACCTGCTGCATTCCAAAGGAAGAATATTCAACGTTGCTGCCTTTTTGGAAGACACCTTGCACGAATTGCTGACTGCCTCCGGCAGTAGTTTTCTGACAGAAGAGCAATCAGCTGTATTAGGTCAGATCACTGGTTTTAGCGCCCCGCTGATGTCTATGATAGGAAAAGCCCTTACATCGGTCCGTATCCGACGTACAAAACTACCCATCCATACGGCGCCAGAAACAGACACTGAAGAAGAACAGCCTGTCAACAGGGCAATAGCAGAAAAAATAATCGACTATTTATTAAAAGGCCATACCCCGCCGGGAGTTCATGAAAATACGCTGAGGGATTGCCTGCAGTCGGTAATGGATAGTCATCCCCAACTCACCGGCCGCTTTTTCAGGAAATATGTAGTAAGGCAAGATATACGCGAACGTTGGGTGCGTATACTCCCGGTCAATTTGCTGGTGCGCTTACTCCATTGCGCCGGCTATCCCGGACTTATAAAAATATTATCCTGGATGGAACTTTTTTCCGTCGTACTGCCCCCGACCTTGCCCGCGGCAAAACCGCCATTACCCGACAGCCACCAGTGGGACTTTGTACTGGGCTACCTGGCAACCCAAAATAGCGGGGCTTTCCATGAAAAGCATTTTGTAAAATGTTTTTTCTCCTCTTATGTCAGCCCGGAACAACTGGGCAATTCTTCCCGTATCCTGGCAGAAATTCTTCAGCGGGTGGAAACCCTATACCCTACGTCTCCCGCAGCCGCGCTATTAAAGACCCTGCAGGACGAATTGGTGCAACCCCCCCCTGTCAAAACAGCCCGGCACAGCTCACGCCCACACGAAGACAACTCCAACCCATCAGCTCATGACAGCACACGCCCCCCTGCGGACAGCTCACCCTCACGCGCACATAGCAAAAAGGAACCCTTCCGGGAAATGTCTAAACCAAAACCTTCAGCCCTCAACGGCCTGAAGCCAAAATTCGGATTAGGCGCCCCCCGGAGTGAGGGGGAGCCTATGTATATTGAAAATGCCGGCCTTATCCTGCTGCATCCTTATTTTTCCCGGTATTTTGACTTGCTGCAACTGCTGCACACAGACGAGAACGGCAGGAAGCGGTTCCGTGACCAGGAGGCTGTACATAAGGGTATTCATGCGTTGCAATACCTCGTCGACGAAACGACGGACACACCCGAGCAGGCGCTGCTTCTCAACAAGATGCTTTGCGGTTATCCTTTGCACGAACCCATTGCCCGGGAGGTAACGTTGACCGATGCCGAAAAAGCCATCGCCGGCAGCCTGTTAAAAGGCGTGATACACAACTGGCCCATGATACATAACTCATCTGCAGCGGCCCTGCGCACCTTCCTCCGGCGCGAAGGAAAGCTCCTGTGCAGCGAAGAGCGATGGGACCTGGAAGTGGAAAACAAGACGGTAGACATCCTCATCGATCATATTCCCTGGAGCATTTCTATTATTAAACAAGACTGGATGGACCAAACCCTTTATATAAAATGGAGAAAGTAGCGATACCCAACCCCGCAGCGGGCAACGCCCTCGTTATCGGGCAGGAGCTCGACTGGCTTGCGGAAATTATAGCGGGGCGGCTGGCCCCCTACACCCAAAGCCCGGATACACCGGAGACGCTTTGGGATATAATCCCTCCCGATCTTGAGGACGACGGATCGATCTACGCCTCCATCGTAGCTCATTATGGGTTTGGATTTCCCGAAAGACTGGTGCTCATTCTTAGCCTCGCCCCTCATGTCAGGCCCGGGATATTGGACAGGTTTTTTATCCGCAATCAATACGACCGTGGATATACGGAATTCGGCGGCATTCTTGGCAGCACCCACGGCGGGTTTATTCCTACGGGGGAAACAGCACTGTTCCTGCTTTCGGGTAGCGATATAGACACCCGGCTCATGCTGGAGCCGCTTTTTGGCCCCCGACACGCGTTCAACACACACAGCATCCTGCAACTGGGCGAGACCAGACGGGAAGAGCCCTATCTCAGCGGACCGCTCATACTTTCCCGTGAGTATAAGGAGCTGCTTACCTCCGGCGAATATTACCGGCCGGTATTCAGCGCCGGTTTCCCCGCCCGGCTGATCACCACGCCGCTGGATTGGGAAGACCTGGCCCTGGATAAGACAGTGCGTGTACAGATCAACGAAATACTCACGTGGATACAGCATGAAGAAATGCTGATGAACGGCTGGGGACTGAACAGACAGCTGAAGAAAGGCTATCGATGTCTGTTCTATGGCCCTTCCGGCACCGGCAAAACGCTTACCGCTACGCTGCTGGGAAAAGTAACCGGCAAGGACGTATACCGCGCCGATCTTTCTATGATGATCTCCAAATACATCGGCGAGACGGAAAAGAACCTTTCGGGTCTCTTCGACCAGGCGGAAAATAAAGGTTGGATCCTTTTCTTCGATGAGGCCGATGCGCTTTTTGGCAGACGGGTAGACGCCGGCAGCTCCAACGACCGCAGCGCCAACCAGCAGATAGCCTACCTGCTGCAGCGGCTGGAAGATTATAACGGGCTGGTCATTCTTGCCACCAATTTCGAAACCAGTCTGGATACGGCATTCACCCGGCGCTTTGAGTCGATGGTACATTTCCCCGCCCCCGATGCAGACCAGCGGCTGCAACTATGGGAACGCCATTTCAGGAACCGGCAGTATACATTCGAAAATCCCGGCCTACTGCCCGGGATAGCGGAGAAATACCCGCTCAGCGGCGGAAAGATCATTAATGTGCTGCGGTATTGCTGTATCAAGGCAGTGGAACGCGGATCCACCGAAGTAAAGGTGGAGGAGCTGCTGCGGGGTATACGGCGCGAGCTGTATAAGGATGGTAAGACGGGATAAGGGTGAAGAGTCAAAGACCATAGGACTTCATAATTACAAAACAAATATTTACAGTTATGAAAAAAGCAGAGACGCAAAAGAGTAAAAAAAGTCAATCCAAGCCTTCAGCAGACAAGTCGAAAGGGAAAAGTGAAAAACAAAGCTCAGGGAAATCGACCGTAAGTTCCACCGGAACAATGGCAAAATGGTCGGCTGATGGTTGGGATGCGGATACAATGATTAAGGCAGCTGAAATTCTGTTGAGGAAAAATGACGAAAATGTGAAATTGCAGAAAGAAAAGGAAAATTGGAAATTACGGCAGACCAGGGAAAACCTCGAACAATTTAAAACAGACCTGGCCATGCTTGAAAAAATGAGAAATGAGTTAAACCTTATGGCAAATAAAGGCGAGCCCTCTCCAATAGACGAAGCTGATCAAAAGAAGCAGGAACTCATCGCAAAGGAAGAATCAAAAATGACAGAAGATGTGCTAGATAAAATTCGCAAGATCGATTATTCCAAGACTAAAAAATATAAATTAAGCAAGGGGTCAATTCAGATCGATAAGTCCGGTTCGGCGGGATCCCGGCTGCAAAAGAACAATGATCCTAAAAATCCCTGGACAGCTGCGTTTTTAAAATCCCAGGCCGTTCACTTGTTTGTCGCTCTGGCAAACCAAAATCCCCTGTTCTACGGTACGACAGAGGGGCAGCGTATACATGTACTTGCTGCCCATTATTTAAAAAAGACGCACCCCACATCTGTAAAAGCTGATGATTTAATGAATGAGGTAACAAAAAAATTGGACACCGGCGTTAAGGAACAATGGCCAGAAGTGTCCAATTTTTGGCTTTCGGGTTCCGCGGATTCCAAAGTTGGACTGGCGGGAGAAAGGGCGCTGGGTCGGGAGCAAAGGGGGGACAAGAATGGCGAACCGAAATCGTCTAAACAGGAAGTATCAAATGAAGTAATACCCGATCTGCTGGGGTATAATTTATTGAAAATTTATGATGATGATATAAGGTTGTTGAAACAGATCATCGATCTTAGAAAAGGTGGGTCTGATAACGCTAGTGAGATACGGAAGCTATTCATCAGCCAATTCCATGTTGAACAAGCCAGACTGAATAAAGATTGGTTCCAGGATATAAACAGACCTGATTATAAAGACAAGCCAGGGCACGATGCCGCCAAAGATCAACAGGAAAACACTGTCCTCAGGTATGAAGATCTCATTTGCAGAAGAATGTGTAAATGGATGCTTCATATTGCCGAATACAATGATCAACCGGTCATTTATGCGCTGGATGAGATAGATCTGCCTGCGGTCGCTGAGTCGAGAACATTAGAAATAACAGATACGGTAAGCGGCTCGGGGAAAAAGAAGATAAAAGTGCCTGTTTGCACCAGCGAGCTACGGGAAATATTCAGGGCGCAGGATAAGCTGGAAAGCGATCATCCGCTTTCCGGGGTAAAATTCTTTAAAGAGCTCATGCCCGTTGATGCTCCCTGGGGCAAAGGCAGAAGTGAGGAAGAACTAAAAAGCTGGGCTGAATACGCCCTGCACCTGACAAGAAAAATGCTGATAAAATTCCCCGGCGACGTCCTTGTCTGGAAAAGTGCCAATGCAATGATTGCCGCATACGATAAAGAGAAATGGGGCGAAATAATCTCTTTATATAAGGCGATAAAGCCATCCCAGCTTCATAAGCTGGGCGTAACGAATCACGACAAGCACCTGAAGACAAGTATGGAAAGACAACAGCAATCGGGACTTCAGTCCCACAGTCAGATGCAAAAAGCATATGAGACCGCAGGCATTCTCGAAACATACATTCTGCAATTAAATAAATCATCAGGCAAAAAAGAAGAATACAAAAGCGATGACAATTCGAAAATTGACAACAACGCATCATAAATATAAATAACCATGCAACCTTATTCTCACGATATCAAATTGCCCCAGCATAGATCCGCAGCCGGAGCCATGCCTATGGGCAGGAATAGCGGCCCCCTTCAGCGGAAGAAAAATAATACCGGGCTGACCGATCAGCTGAGATCCGGCATTGAAGACCTGTCCGGCTATTCCATGGATGATGTAAAAGTGCATTACAACTCCGGTAAGCCGGCACAGCTGAAGGCATTCGCTTTTACACAAGGCACTGACATACATGTTGGGCCCGGACAGCAGAAATATTTGCCTCACGAAGCCTGGCATGTAGTACAGCAAAAACAAGGAAGGGTAAAACCCACTTTGCAAATGAAAGGATACGCTGTCAATGGAGATCAGGCATTGGAACAAGAGGCGGACCTGATGGGCAGCAGAGCGGCTCGCGCGACACCTGTAGTCAACAGGGCCCTGGATGAAAAGAACAGATCCCGGCTAAATGTTGTTCAGTGCACATTTGTAGACAAAAATAATAAGGAATATAAGGACGCCAGGCTGAAGAAGGTGCAGGATTATATAACGGAAAATAATAGACAGGACCTGCTGGCGGAATTTGGCCGAATTCGGAATACGAATAATGTTCAGGAAAAATTAACCGCCTGGGTCAAAAATAATTTAGGCGTAAAACTTACTCACATACTTAGGCCGGACACACTAAATAAAAAGAAGAAACATTCGGAAATTGAACCGGATACTTCAGGAAGCAAAATTAAAAAACAAAAAAAGGAAGAATCCAAAGAGGAGCAACTGGACAGTACGGAGACGGCTTACTTAAAAACGATAACCAACCTTGACACCATAAAAAGCATCAGCAACGAAAAAAGAAAAAAATACATTAGTTATTTATTAACGAGATCAGCCAGCACCGGGTTGCCAGATGAACAAAGTAATTATATACAGCGGCTGGGGAAGTTGGAAAGTACAGGCAGATCTAAAAATAAGGACTTTGCTATTGAGTTTATTGATCCCGGCCGCTTTGACAACAAGGCAAAAGTTAAGACAACTAAGGGGGTAGATAGACAAGAAATAAAGCCATTTAATTATCATGGCACCAAGGGCTCTATAATTGGTATGCTATCCGATAAACTGAATGAATTGACCGATCAGCAAAGGAGTACACACATTCTGGAACCCTTCACTGGTTCGGCACAACTATTATTAAATTCAGATTTCGATTACTTTAAAATGGCAGATTATAATCCTGACCTAATTGATTTTTATAAAATTAGCAAGTACGATCCTGCCAACCTGGAGATAGAGGGGCGGGTTGCAAAAGCAGGTTTGAAAAGGCACAGGGCAGGTCTGAAATTTACGGAGACGGATAACTCAGAAAATAGAAAAAATATTCTTAGTACACTTTCTGAAAACTTAGATAATAAGGCATTGACCTTTTTGTTCAAGCAGAATTATGTGAAAGATAATAAAATTAAAGATTTAAAAAGTAAGGAATTTCATCGGAATATATGGCCTTCATTAGACATGGCTGAATTATTAAACAGATTTGCTGACAGCCCGGAGGTGGAAATTAGCTATGCCCCGGCAGATGAAACCCTCAAAGCGATCCCCGATGCAAATGTGCTGGTTTACCTTGATCCTCCTTACGTAAAATTTAATAAATATAATCCTGCATTGAAGGGTAAGTCTTCCGGAGAGTATTCCAATAGCTTTAGTAGTGAGCAACAATTTAAATTGATTCAGCGGGCAAGTGAGATTGCAAACGGGAAACTCGAATCCGGCGGTATGACTATGCCTGGGAAGGGTAAAGTAGTAGTGCTGTCCAATTATGCACACACGGCACTGATAGAAAAATGTATTGAGGGCGGCGCGGCAAAAATTTATATATTCCCAGTTCGACACGCCCAGGGAGGATACAAGCCTGAGATGCTGGCCGTGTTCACCCCTCAGGGCCATGGTAAGGAGCGGCCTGTCAGCCAGGTAAATGCGCCCCAGGCAGCCGATAAGGTTCCTGTCGTTAAATGGCTGCAAAAAATGGTGCGTGAAAAACCAGGTATTTATGGGAAGATAGATAATGAACGTAATGCGGTAAAAAAGACCCTGGTTTTAATAAAAAAAGAAATAGTTGGACTAAGAAAGCGCCAAATACCACATGATAGTATTGGCAATATTGAATCGATCATTAGAAGCTTGAATTCGTCTGTCAATGATATTTTGTTCGAACTCAGAGACGAAGTCCTGGGTGCTCATCCCTCTGCTGAAGCATCGATAGTTGAAACAATTTTGAATAAATATCAACTAATATGGGATGAATTAAAGTCGGAGGTATATAAAAGACTCAGGTATAAATATGAAGAGTTAAAGAGGCTGGTGAAAGAGGAACAAGCTTCAAAAAAAGCAAAAAAAGCAAAAAAAGACAAGTCACCTCTGGATTCAAGGTACTTCACGCCAAATACAGATCCTGATAAATTAATATTCCTCAATAAATATGCATATAACAGGTATGGCGTACATATCTCTCAGGCAGAGGATTTGGAGGATGAAGATGAAAACTTTGTATACGACGATACGGGTTTAGATAAATACAATATTCATTATACAGAATACGATTCAGACGACGAATAAAATACTTTATTATTCTTCTACGATTCGTACAGCCCAGGGCTCCAGCTGAAGGGTTGTGTCGCTGGTACGTCTTCCTCCTTCGGTCCATGGTAACGGTGATCACGGCTTCGTTCCAGCGCTCATCGGTTTCGCGCGCGAAAAGGGCGTTTCGGCGTATATAGGCGACGGGCTGAACCACTGGCCAGCAGTGCACCGGCTGGATGCGGCCCATCTCTACAGACTCGCGCTTGAAAAGGGAGCCGCGGGAGCGCGGTATCATGGGGTAGCCGAAGAAGGTGTGCCGTTCCGGGACATTGCTGGCGTGATCGGCCGCCGCCTTAACGTGCCGGTTGTCTCCAAGACACCCGAAGAGGCGGCCGGTCACTTTGGCTGGTTCGCGCATTTCGCAGCGATTGACAACCGGACCTCGAGTCAGCGGACACGGGAACTGCTGGGTTGGCAGCCAAAGCAGCCCGCGCTGATCCCTGATCTCGACAGGGCGCGCTATTTCGAGATTTGACGGGCCCCGCCGGCGCCGCTAATACCCCAGCGGAGCGAAGGGCGCCGCCGCCGCTTTATGGAAAATTGTTCTTTATGGATCTATGGTTGGAACTCAACCTGAATATCCAAAAAACAACCATGCAGCGAACCATCCCCTTCTACCGCAAATTCATTATCTGTTTTACTGCCGGCCTGGTCTGCTCTCTGACTATTCTGCGCATCATCACTCGCCTGGCCTACGAAGCCGGAGTGGATACATATAGAATACCAGTCCCGGTCATAGCAGCGGCGCCGGCGCTTGTCATTTTTTTAATAGGGCTGGTCTATCCTTTTATCTGGCAAAAAAGAGCCCCGTCGGGCGAGGCTAAACTGGTATTCTGGAGCAACCTCCTCTGTTATGGCATTGCCATCGACCTGGTCATGTTCGGGCTACAGAAATGGTTTGGATTGCAGGCACACCTTCACATCGCCCTGCTCGACGGCCCGCTCAGCGGTTTTTCAGACGCGGACCTTACCTGGGCTTATTTCAATCGTGCGCCCGCATTTTTTAACCTCATCGGCGGATTGCAGATCGCTGGTTCCCTGTTGCTGGTTTTCCCACGGACCAAATTATTAGGCCTGTTCACCTTGCTGCCGGTGGTGCTGAATATCTGTCTCACGAATTATTTTTACCATTTCTCCCCGGGCGAACTTGCGCACGCGCTTGTTTTGTTGCTGGGGCTTTTATACCTTTTACTGGAAGAATACAACTGGCTCCTGCTTTTTTTCTTCCACTCCGGCCCGCTGGCCCGAGGCTCGTTGCAACCATCTCCTCTTATGCCCCAAGCCCCAGTCCTCCACACCCTCTCTCCGTCCCTGCCCCCGCCCCCGCAGCTCCCCGCAAATAGCCCATCCTCTCTCACGCCCCCGGGTATCCCCGCAACCAACCCGTCCTCCGCCTCCCGTCTATTGAACACCCTCGGGCGCCTTTCGGTCATATATATCCCTTTCCTGCTGATCATCTGTTTCTTTCACCTGCCGGAAAAAGACCCTGCCCATGGAAAATACAAAGTGAACGCGTATGTGGGTAACAATCACCCGGTCCACCTGAACAGCTGCGCAGACAGTATACTGACGCAGGTATATCTCGACGAAGGACATGATTGCCTGTTTGAATACAACAGCCGGGAAAGATGGGTGATAGGAAATTATAACAGGGATGCAAAGACCCACAACATGCGTGTCATCTGGCATTACCCCACCCGCGTTCATGACACGCTGGTCGCGGAGATGACAGCCATTCCCGGCGGCTTCAGCCTGGATGGCAGGATGGGCCAGACTCCTATAAAGATGGACTGGCAGAAGGTCTGGTAGCCGCGCTGTCACCGGTGGCCGCGCCGGCCTACATCCGTACCACTGCCAGACAGGCCGCTGCCAACGTTAAAATCACCAGGGAATAATATGCCCCTTTTGTATAAGGCTTATTGCCGAATTTTATATTGATCAGCGTCACCAGCAAAAACATGCCGGTTTTAGGTCCTGCTTTGTAATAATTGACATGTGGAAATTTCAACAACACCAGTGTTATTCCCGTCACCAGCAGGAGAATGCCAAGGATCAGCCCTTTATGATCTCTGTCTTTTGTGCCGTAATTCGGCCACAACATTACCAGTGTGCTGAGATAACCAGGAAAACAGACAAAATGGAGCAGCAGTATGATATTAAATAACAGCATGTGATGGGTTTTTAGCAGTGAACGAAAGATAATAACCCCCTAACACCAGCGCCATCATCACCGCCGTAAGATGCGGGTATAGACTGGCTGTTGCATGACCGGGTGTATTCAGCACAATAAAAAAGTCTACGGTCGGTATCATGGCCGCTGTAAGCAGCAACAGGCCCAGGCCACGCTGCTCCCTGGCCCATAAAAAAACCAGTATCACTACTCCGGAGAACAGGTCCCGGATGCCCTTGATATAATGGAAGGAGAAGTTGCCATTTACCGGTACGTGAATGCCAAATCCTGTTTCTGCACCCAGCGGGTCCAGGAGAAACCGCCCTCCGATAAATACCAGTAAGAGCCCTGTTAGTAAAGTGGCATAAAACGCGATCTTTTGAGTTCTTGTCTTCATTTGTTGCATTGTTTTAAAATGATGCAACAAAAGTAGAAGCGGTTTTTTGCCCCGTCGTTCACCCAGGTTAATAAATTCTACAACGACAGTCGTTTTCGGATGCGGCTCAAAGAGGGCGGCTTTACCCCCACGAAAGAAGAAACATAGTATTGAGGGATGCGCTGCTGCAAGTCGGGATAATTATGTACAAAATGAAGATACCGCTGTTCAGGCAGGTCAACATAGAATGAGCTTATCTTTTTTATGGCCTGCAGGTATAGCTGCTCGCAGATGAGACGACCAAACTTTTGCCCCTCCCTTACTTTTTCATAGAACAGCTGCAGGTTTTCGTATGATATGGTCAGCATCTCCGTAGGTTCAAGACATTGGATACTTCGCAGCGAAGCGGAATGATCAAGAAAGCTTTCATAATTGCAGGTGAACTCATTTTCCTTCCCAAAATCAAACGTCAGTTCCTCGCCGGAATCTTTTATGCTGCAATAACGTACCAGCCCTTTCCCGATAAACCCAACTTCCCGGCATACCTGCCCTTCCCGCAGAAAGTATTCATTTTTTGGGTACTCCCGTCTTTTAAAAAGTGAGGATATAAATGCTTTCTCTTCTTCGTCCATGTGGATGAATAGACCGAATGTATTGATAAGGCTAACGTGAATGGCCATGGGAATTCCGTTTTTCTCTCCGGCAAAGCTAAGTTAAACAGATGACCTTCGCTCCGCCCCTTCGCATGACCTTCGCCTCGCCTTCATCCAACGCTAGCCCCGCCTGCCTACCCCACCCTCGGCCTCACCCCAAACTAGCCACCGCTTGCCCTCCCGGGCCATACATAGTACGATTCTATCTACATTCTGCTAAAATTTCATCATAATTACATACGTAAATATCATAACTTTATTATATATATTTATCCGTCAATAACTTACCAAACCTTCTTGCTTATGAAAGACTCCTTAACAGGGATTTACCCAAAATCTCATTTCCACCTACTTTCCTCTTGAACAAGTGCCTTACCATCTGCCCCCACATTTGTGCCCCAGACCAATTTTGCTTATACCAGTTTTTTTATCAATATGAAAAAAATGAAAAGAAAATTACAAGCGTTCAAAAATGAGGTAGGCAGAGGCCTCGTGCTGGCCCTCACCCTGATCGTTTTTTCCCATCCTGCAGTTTTTGCTCAGAATACCACCATCACGGGAAAGGTAATGGCCAGTCAGAACGACAGTGCTTTGAACGGTGCTACCGTGAAGGTGAAAGGTGCCAACATCAGCGCCGTTACGCAGACAGACGGATCTTTTACTATAAAGGCAGCACCCAACGCCGTATTGATCATCAGCAATGTCGGCTTTGCTACCCAGGAGGTTGCCGTGAACGGCCGCACGGAAATAACCATCAGGCTCGCAGGAGACCCGCAGTCCCTCCAGGGCATAGTGGTCATCGGCTATGGTACTGCCAAACGCAGGGACCTGACAGGCTCCGTCGCCAGCGTGACAGCCGACCAGATCGCAAAAGTGCCGATCACCAGTCTGGAGCAATCCCTGCAAGGACGTGCATCCGGCGTACAGATCGTCGCCAATGACGGCGCCCCCGGCGCCAATGTTTCCGTACTGATAAGAGGCGTCGGAAGTTTGGCGACCAATGGCAACGGCCCCTTGTACGTTGTCGACGGCTATCCTCTTATCACGGGGATCAATAATATCAACCCCAATGACATCGCCAGCATCGATGTATTGAAGGACGCGTCGGCAACCGCTATCTATGGTATCCGGGCGGCCAACGGGGTGGTGATCGTAACGACAAAAAGAGGCAGAAAAGGTGCATTGGATGTTTCCCTGGACGCATATACGGCTTTCCAAAGCAGACCCAAAAAATACAAGCTCCTGAACGCTCAGGACTGGGCTACCTTATCCAACGCGGTCGAGGCAGCAGACTCCACTCACACCTATATAGGATTGCCGATCTGGCATACCCCAAGCGCCCTGCACTCGGTGGACTGGCAGGATGCGCTTTTCCGCCACGGTCTTTCTCAAAATTACAGCCTTGCCATACGCGGCGGCTCGGATAAGATGCAGACGGCCGCCTCATTCGGATATTATGACCAGAAAGGCATTCTCATCGGTTCGTACTTTAAAAGATTCACCCTGGGCTTGAATCTGGACTATCAACCCGCCAAATGGCTTAGATCCTCCACCAGCGCTAAATATACCTACCAGAATGCCAATGGCAATCCATTAAATAAGGGGCAACTGTCTCAACAGGCGATAAACCCGCCGACACTTGACAGCGGCAACCGCCTGACCTACCAGATCAAGGATGGCAATGGGAATTATGGCTTTTATAATCCCCAAAATTCGAATGTATTCAAATTCAACAATCCTGTCTACAACGTCGAAACCAACCGCTATTCCAACGTAACGAATTACTTCCTGGGCAACAGCTCTCTGGAGGTCAGCCCCATCGAAGGGCTCCGGATCAAAACCAACGCGGGTATCAACATGAGCTATCTTACCAGCACCTTCCTCCAGCCGGAAGACAGCCGGGCGGCTCAACAATACCCGGGTTCGATCATCTCTGCCGCCAATTATTCCTTCCACCAGAACAATACCTTTGAATGGCTGTGGGAAAACACCATCGCATATGACAAGACCTTCGGAAAACATACCATCAATTTTGTCGGCGGCGTTTCCGCCCAGAAAAACACCAATACCCTCGTAGGCGTCAGCGGTATTCCCCCCAATAGCGTCATTCAGGATCTTGGCCAGCTCACCAACGTGAAGTTTGACCAATATGGCAACGGCCAGATCATCACGACCCTGGAATCGCAGTTTGGACGCCTGACCTATACTTTTGACGACAAATACATTATTACCGGTACGGTGAGAAGAGATGGTTCCTCCAAATTCGACGTAGGACACAAATACGGTACCTTCCCTTCGGGGGCGATAGCCTGGAAGGCCAAGGATGAATCCTTTTTACAAACCGTCGACTGGCTCACCGATCTTAAATTCAGGGGCAGTTGGGGTGAAGTAGGTAACCAGACGGCAATAGGACCTTTTCAATATGCGGCACTGTATTCGTACGGCGGCCCCCCCAGCCTCAATGGACCCGACCCCACCACTGGCCTCCCCCTGGACAACCTCGGATATCCCTTTAATAAACTATACCAGGGAGGGATCGCCCCCGCCCAGCCGGCGAATCCCGACCTCAAATGGGAGACGGACCGCCAGACGGACATCGGCGTTGACATGGCCTTTATGCACGGCGCCCTGACCTTTACGGCCGACTGGTTCAACAGGGATTCAAGAGATTTCCTGCTGACGCTGCAGGCCCCCGCACAGACAGGCTATAACTTTATTACCCGAAATATTGGCAGCATGAATAATAAAGGGATCGAATTCACCCTGAATTACAGGGCCAATAAGAGCCGCGATTTTCAGTATGGAATAGGGCTGACGGTCTCCCATTACAAAAACACGCTCACCAGCATCAAGTCCGGAACTACATACGTCACCAACTTTGGCGGCATTACCTTATCAGGACAGAGTTGGGACGAGTTTACGCATTCGAATGTCGGCGGACCCGTCGGAGAGTTTTATGGGTATAGATCCTTAGGCATATTCCAAACACAGGCCCAGATCAAGGCGCTGAATGATAAGGCGCCCGGCGGTATATATCAAAAGGCGACGAACCAGCCCGGTGACCGGTATTTTGCCGATGTCAATGGGGATAACAAAGTGGACGCGACAGACAGGACAGCCCTCGGTAATCCCCAACCGAAATTTTTTGGCGGCCTCAACTTTGACGCAACCTATAAGGCATGGGATATCAATCTCTATTTTTACGGCACCTACGGGAACAAGATCCTCAACTACATCGAGAGCGATCTGGAAAGCTTCCAGAAAAGAGGTTCCGAAGGTGTCGAGAATGTCAGCCAGAATTATTACAGGAATCGCTGGACGCCGACAAACCCTTCCAACCGCTATTCCCGCGCTGTTGCCAATGATGATGCCATTGGCAGTAATGTCCCCTCCAGCGTGTGGATCGAAAATGGCAGCTATCTCAAATTAAGGAACCTGACCATCGGCTACACCCTGCCGGATGCTTTGCTGAAACAGCTTTACATCAAAAGACTGAGGATCTATGCTTCCACCCAGAATTTGTTCACCATTACAAAATACACGGGTCTCGATCCGGAGATAGGCATCCAGGGCGGCAATCCCACCCAGAACGGCGTGGACAATGGCACCTATCCCGTGTCCAGATACTATACGCTGGGTGTGAACATAACATTTTGAAAACGGGCCAATTTATGAAAATGAAAAAGAAAAATATTATTGTTGTCTTGTCCCTGGTGGTACTTTGCGCAGCAGTAGCCATCCCCCTCGCCTGCAGCAAGAATTTCCTGAACCAGACCGACACTTTGCAATCCGACATCAATGCGTCTACCCAGAAATCCTCGGACGTGGTATCCCTGGTCAACGCTATTTATGATACCTACCAGAATAGCAATCTGCTGAAGAAATCCATCTGGTACTGGGCAAATTTTGAGACCCATGACTTCTTCAACTGGGGTGGCGACGTCGTCTGGAACAACTATCAGATCCCGGCCAATTTCGGGGCCCTCACCGATTTTTGGAACAATTCATATATTGGTATCGCAAGGGCAAACGCCGCATTTAATGTCATTGATACCGCCAGGGCCAAAGGGGTCGTCACACCCGCGCTTGCAGACCGCTTAAAAGGGGAAGCTTATTTCCTGAGAGGAATGACCTATTATTACCTGGCCGCTTCTTTTGGCGGCGTTCCATTGGAACTGCAGCCCATCACCACCGGCCTGACCCCCAGGTCTGCCCGGGACTCCGTGTTCATGCAGGTCGTTTCGGATATGCAAAAGGCCGAAGGTCTGCTGGTGTCAAAAACAGCCCTGCCGTCAGGCGACCTGGGCCGCGCGACAAAAGGCGCCGCCTATGGTTATGAAGGCGCCGCACAGATGTGGCTAAAGAATTACACCGCTGCCCTGACCGCATTTAACAATCCTGAGCTTACGAGTAACTACCATTTACTACCCAACTTCGCGGATGTAAATGAGTACGATCACCAGAACAGCGATGAATCACTTTTTGAGATACAGTTCGAAGTTCCTCCCCAGGGCACCCAGGATTGGAGCGGCAGCTGGCAGCCACCCGGCGGCGAAATTGGCTGGATCGACGACTTCAGCTGGCCCCAGGAGCTCACCGGTCAGGGCTATGATTACGGGAACCCTGCCCTTTGGAATTCTTATCAGTCAGGCGATAGACGCAAGCTGCTTACGATCATCGGCCCCGGCGATACCCTTGCCAGCCCCGGTATCGTCAAGGCGCTCGGTGGAATAAAAGGGTATTACCAGGTGCAGCAGGGGTTTGCAGCCGGTAACAAGATCTATACGGGCGACGACGGCAAGATACTGAACACCTGTGGAACCCTGACCCGGCCATGGTATGGAGATACCAAGAATCGCACGGGGTATTATTGCTCAAAAAAATGGCGGGACCCCAATCTCACCGGAGGCAATACCAATTCAAAGGGACAAAGCAACCTTTTCGGCGATCAGAACCAGATACTCCTGCGCTATGCAGAAATTCTGCTGGACAGGGCCGAATGCAAAGTACGCACCGGTGACGTCAGCGGAGCCATGGCCGATCTGAAACTGGTGAGGGACAGGGCCTGGGGAGGAACAGCCCCGGCGATCATGGCAGACAGCGCCAATTTCGACGGCACCCCCGGCCAGCCGATCACCGATCCCCTGCAAATGGTATTAAGTGAATACAGACACGAGCTCTCCGGCGAATATTCTCTTTTTTATAACCTTTGCAGGGCGGGAACGGATGTCGCGGTCGCCTTTGTAAATAAGGCCAACGGCACCGTTGACGGCAGCTTTAACCCCGTCCCAAATCCTGCTCCGGGCCCAACGCATGACGGCCAGCAACATGGATTATATAATACCTCGCTGACAGCGCCTCATTGCGTCCTGCCTATCCCGCAGGCCGCCATAGGACTTAACCCTAATCTGACGCAAAACCCGGGCTATTGATCATAAAAATAATTTTCCACCACCCGATCGTTTTCCTCCTGGTTTGTATGCTGGCATGCAATCGCAAACCCGCGTTATTCCAACAAATACCTCCCTCCCACAGTGGCATCGATTTCAATAATGCCATCGTGGAAGACGACACCCTCAATCCGCTCAACGTAGTGAATATATACAACGGCGGAGGCGTCGGCATCGGAGATTTCAATAATGACGGATTGCCCGATATTTTTTTCACAGGCAATAGGGTGCCCTGTAAGTTATATCTCAATAAAGGCGGTTTTAAATTTGAAGATATAACGGCAAAGGCCGGTGTAGAAGATATGGGAAGATGGGCCAGAGGGGTGTCTGTAATAGATATCAACAACGATGGGTTGATGGATATCTATATTTGTAACACCATCTATAAAGACTCGCTGCGAAGACGCAATGTACTATATGTCAACCAGGGGCCCGATAAGGACGGTATCCCCCATTTTACCAATATGGCGGCCGAATATGGCCTGGACATCCACGCGCAATCCACCATGGCAAGTTTTTTTGACTATGACAACGATGGCGACCTGGACATGTACCTCACCGTAAATGAAGCTTCCAGCGGCAGCGACCCTTCTGCCTTTCACCGCGATGTTAAAGAGAGATTCCCAGGCATGGGCAGATTATATCGTAATGATATGGACTCCGTGTTGAAACACCCGGTATTTCACGATGTCTCCAGCCAGGCGGGAATGAACTATGAAGGATACGGTCATGCGGCTACCATTTGCGACATCAATAACGACGGATGGAAAGACATTTATGTTTCGGACGATTTTATATCCAACAATATTCTGTACGTCAATAACCATGATGGCACCTTTACCAATCTTGCAAAAGACTATTTCAAACACACCTCCTTAAATTCGATGGGTCAGGACGTCGTGGACATGAATAATGACGGACTTCCCGACGTGGTCGAGCTGGATATGAATCCGGAAGACAATTACAGGAAAAAATTGATGATGGGCTCTTCCAGCTACCTCATCTATCAAAACTTTAACTCATTCGGATACCAGTACCAATACGTTCGCAACACCCTGCAGTTGAACCAGGGCCCCTCCGTCGGCCCCCAGGATAGCATAGGAATTCCCGCATTCGCCGAGATCGGGTTCCTCAGCGGGATGGCGCAGACGGATTGGAGCTGGACCCCGCTGATCTCGGACTTTGATAACGACGGCTATCGGGACCTCATCGTCACCAACGGCTTTCCCCGGGATGTTTCAGATCATGATTTTGCCGCCTACCGCAAACAATCTGTCATCCTGCCGCCCATAAAGGAATTATTGAAACAGATACCCCGGATCAAGCTTCATAATTATGCTTTTCACAACAACGGCGACCTCACCTTCGGAGACCTCACCTCCGACTGGGGTTTGTCGAAACCTACTTTTTCCAACGGAGCCGCTTACGCAGACCTCGATAATGATGGCGCAGTCGACATCGTCATTAACAATATCGATGATGAAGCGCTTGTCTACCGTAATACCGCCCGGGATAAAGATCCGGCGGCAACGCATTTCTTACAGATAAAATTCATCGGCAACAGACGAAATATCAACGGACTGGGAGCCGTCGCCGCCATTTTTTACGATCATGACAAACAACAGGTCTATGACAACAACCCTTACAGGGGCTATTTGTCGACGATGCAAAGTATGGCGCATTTTGGTCTGGGCAAGACATCGCTGCTGGATTCTGTTGTCGTCAAATGGAATAATGGCATGCGACAGATACTGAGAAATGTAAAAGCCGACCAGGTGCTGACGGTAAAAATGGAGGACGCCACGACGCCTTCTTTCGTAAACCCTCCGGCTGTCGCTGCCAATGCCTTGTTCAATGAGGTCACCACCAAAGCCGGCATCCATTACAAACATACAGAAGGGGATCAGATCGATTTTAATTTCCAGCATTTATTGCCCCATAAGCTTTCCGAATACTGCCCTGCGCTTGCCGCAGGCGATATAGATGGAGATGGATTGGATGACCTGGTCATCGGCGGCAACGCAAATGCCCCTGCGCAGGTGTTCCTGCAACAGGCGAATGGCAGTTTCCGGCAGCGGGCGCTGCTGCCTGGCGCACCCTATCCGGTGAATTACGAGAAGGACCAGGGCATCCTGCTGTTTGATGCCAACGGCGATGGCAAACCCGATCTGTATATTGCCCGTGGAGGCTACCTGAATGAGCCTGGCAGCGCCAGCTACCAGGACAGGCTCTATATCAACGACGGCAAAGGAAATTTTAGAGAGGACTCCTCGGCGCTGCCGGAGAACCATACTCCTAAACTATGCGTTAGGGCAATGGATATCAACCATGACGGAAAATTGGATCTGTTCGTATCCGGCCGCGTGGATCCACAACATTATCCCCGGCCGGTGAGCAGCTTTATTTTCCGGAACGACTCGCAAAAGGGTCATGTAAAGTTCACCGATGTCACCGCTGAGCTGGCTCCCGACCTAAAAGACATCGGCATGGCTTGCGACGCGCTGTTCACGGATTTTGACGGAGACGGACAGATGGACCTTATCGTGGTGGGTGAATGGATGCCGGTGACCTTTTTAAAAAATATAAACGGCAAATTCAGAAATGTTACTGCTGCATCCGGGACGGGTAATAGATCCGGCTGGTGGAATTCTATTGTGGCCGGCGATTTCCGGCATACGGGCAGGACGGATTACATCGTTGGCAACCTGGGGGAAAACACCTTGTACAAAGCCAGCGAAGCAAACCCCGTATACATTACGGCAAAGGATTTCGACAACACCGGATCCTATATCGCCATTCCTTCCCTTTTCCTTCCGGACCAAAAGGGGGTGAAAAAGGAGTTCCCGGCGCCGGGAAGGGACGATGTCGCCAGACAGTGGCCCAGCATAAAAAAAAGATTCCCCGACTATAAGTCTTTTGCCATGGCTACGATGGATGAGATACTGACACCGGATCAGCGAAAGGGTGCGCTGCGTCTGAAAGCGAATTGTCTTCAATCCTGCTATTTTCGCAATGACGGGGGCGGAAAATTTACCATGATACCCCTGCCAAAGGAGGCGCAGGTCTCGGCCCTCAACGGAATGCTCGTGGATGATTTTGACGGCGATGGCAATCTGGACGTTCTCATCAACGGAAATGATTTTAGCACGGATGTTTCCATAGGCCGCTATGATGCATTGAACGGCTTGCTGCTAAAGGGAGATGGCGCCGGTGGATTTACCCCCCTCTCTATCCTCCACAGCGGGATCTATATCCCCGGAGATGGTAAAGCCCTGGTAAAGCTGTCCGGCCCCAAAGGAGCCTACATGGTTGCCGCCAGTCAAAACAAGGACGCGCTGAAACTGTACTGCCGGAAGACAAAGACGCATGCCATTCCCATCGGGCCGGAAGACGTGAGCGCCCTTGTCCGGCTGAAGAACGGGACCATCCGGAAAGAGGAATTCTATTTTGGCAGTTCCTTTCTGTCGCAGTCCGCAAGATTCCTGGACACAGATAGCAACGTGGTCAGCGTGAAGATAACGGACAGTAAGGGAAGAAGCCGGGTGGTCCTGCCGGCTGAAGGTCAGGGGACTTCCTTTGAAGGTCAGTTGACTTCCATGCCGGACAGCATCCTTCCCCAGATGCGCTATGCGGCAAAGGAGGGCCTGCTGGACAAATACTATCCCCGCAACATCGATACGCCGTACGGCGGCTATCTCAGCACATTCAGCTATGATTTCAAACCCGTGGGGCCCCAGGATAAAATGATCGTTACACAGGCAAGACATGTCTGGTCGACGGCGAAGGCGGCGCTGTTTTATCATGACAGCTCTTTTTCCGCCATGTCACGCCATGGGTATCATTTTCTTCGTGATAAGATGTGGGACACTGAATATGGCGGCTTTTACAGCCTCGTCACCCGGGACGGGACACCCAAAAGCAAAATAAAAGAAGCCTACGGGAACGCGTTTGCCATCTTTGCATTGTCGGCCTATTATGAATGCACCCGCGACACCGCAGCGCTGGGCCTTGCAAAGACCGCTTTCCGCTGGCTGGAGGAGCATAGTCACGATCCGCAATACAAAGGCTATTTCCAGCATCTCCAGCGGGATGGTGAGCCCGTCAGACGGACAGCGGCTATCGACAGCCGGGCAGAGACAGGCTACAAAGATCAGAACAGCTCTATCCATTTGCTGGAAGCCTTCACGGAGTTGTATAAGGTATGGCCAGACCCGCTGGTGCGCGCAAGATTGCAGGAGATGCTGGAACTCATAAGGGACAGGATCGTGACACAAAAAGGCTATCTGCAATTGTTTTTTACCCCGGACTGGAAAGCCGTGTCCTACAGGGACTCCTCCGAACAGGCGATCATCCGTCATAAGAACCTCGATCATGTATCCTTCGGTCATGATGTCGAGACGGCCTACCTGTTGCAGGAGGCTTCTGAAACGCTGGGTCTGAAGGATGACAAGACTACACGGGCCATCGGTAAGAAAATGGTCGACCATGCCCTGGCCAATGGATGGGATAATACACTGGGCGGATTTTATGACGAAGGATATTATTTCAGGGACCGGCCGGGCTGTACCATTATCAACAGGAGCAAGAATTGGTGGGCCCAGGCAGAGGGACTAAATACCCTGCTCATCTTTTCACAGCTATACCCTACCGACACGATGCAATATCGTCAGCGTTTTATCAGGCTCTGGCAGTACGTACAAACCTATATGATCGATCATGAGCATGGGGATTGGTATGAGGAAGGTCTGGACAATGAGCCCCAGCGCAGGACGGCACTAAAGGCGCACATCTGGAAAGCGACCTATCATGTTTTCCGGGCCCTGAGCAATTGTATAAGAAGACTGAGTACGGCTGCCCCCGCATCCGCCTTTTAGCTTACAGCCTTCTTTCCGTCTCTTTTATGGGCAGATCATTAATGCTTACATAACGCTTGGTCATTAACCCGTTCTCATCAAACTCCAGGTTTTCGTTCCCATACGCCCTGAACCATTGCCCCGCCGCATTACGGTACTCATACTCGAAGCGTACCGCAATCCTGTTATCGGTATGCGCCCAATATTCATTTACGAGCTTGTAGTCTAATTCATTTTTCCATTTTATACCAAGAAAAGGCACAATATTCTCTCGCCCGTTTACAAACACAGCCCTGGCCCTCCACTCCGTGTCAATAGAAAATGCTTTTGAAATTTTCTCCGGATCCTGGCTGTTCCATGCATCTTCCGCAATTTGAACCATTTGTTTTGCCGTTTCCAGTGTAAAGGGCGGGACTGGTAGTCTTGGCTCCATGAAAGTTGATTTATAAAACGAAAATACGGCTATAACCTATTACTTCCTTTATTTGTTGATAGAGACTGATCTGCCGTCGTTGTGAGCCAATTGACGATACATGAGTAGTTTTCCGTCCGCGCCTCTTTTCATAAGATTAGACATATCGCCCTCAAAGTCTCCTTTATTCCTGGCATTATCCCAACCAACTTTAAAATGCCCGCTTATAAAAACAAATTCTCCTGAATCGAATATTTCACGATAAGTGTCTTTGACATACGCAAATACGCCAGCTTTACTATATGTTTTTAACATGTATGGCCTGATCCTATCCATACCTATCTGCATCGGGTCAAAGTGTGGCATATAGATCCCATCTTTTGTAAACTCATTCGCCCTTTCTGCTCCGTCACCATCCATAACGGCTTTCACTACGCCTTTATCAAATTCTTCGATAGCCGGCTGCAATTTCTTACTTACTATATTCTTTTCTAAAAACCTGCTTTTTTTCACCTCGACCATGGCATAAGGTATGTCTTCAGGCCCAATATGTTTATCAGAACCAAACGCCTCTGACAGGATATTTAATTTGCCAGCAGCGTTCCTTTTCCACATGGTCATATACTTCCCGGTGTATTCATTTTCCGTGCCGGGCTTTATCGAATAGCGCAAAGAAAAATTACCAATTTCAAGAATATATCCGGCAATCGCCTCCACCTCGTAGATATTTTTCTTGTAAGCCTTAATCTCAACAGCTTTAAACCAGTCCGTGTAAAATTTTTGCAAGTCCTTACCCATGTAGATTTCAGGCTTATACTCCGGCAAAAAAGTAAACGACTTGTCATAAAACCCCAGGAGGGAGTCGGCAAATTCCTTTGTATAAAAATATTCGATCCTGCTATTGATCGTTTCTAATTCAGCTTTGGTTTTATCCTCAATTCCTTTTATTGCCTGTGAATAACCCGGATTTATACTGGTTATAAAGATCGTAAAGACTCCAATAATCCCGAACTGTATTTTCATAGCGGTGGCCTCCTTATGATAGTATTTATATCTTCTATTACCTCAACTTGTTCTACATTTTTTAGTAGATCTTTGTAAGCAGATTCCAACTTACGTTCAAGATCATCCGGCGTCTCCAATTCTCCGTTTAAAAAGGCATACAACTGCTCCCCGGAAATGCCTGTTTTCAAGGCCATCTCTTCTACTGTAATATCCATTCCTTTAGACAATCCGTGATTCCTTATCCAGACAACGGAACGCTTTAAGGACTCTCTGTTGTCTTCCTTCTGGGCAGCATCAAGAAGCTGCTGGTATGCAGACAGCAGTATATGTGGCAGATCATCCGGCGTTCGCTCTTCATCATTCAGATACGAATCTATCCGCTCCTTTGAAATGCCTGCCTTCAAGGCTATCTCTTCTACTGTAATATCCATCCCCACGGTCTTCCCACGATCCTGAATAATAGCAATAACTGCTTTTAAGGAACTTCTTTTGTTTTTCCTGATTGCGGATTCACCCTGCGGTGGTTTGGGAGCCCGATCACGGTGGGTTGTAGTAAGCCGTATCATGATTGCCTTCCGCTTTTTGTCTTCCATATGACATGAAATTAAGCAATTTTGTCGTTTTAATAAAGACGTCAGGAGGCCCAAACCAACCGCTGTCTCTTATCATCTTATACATGACATTAAATTCGCTGGGCAAAAACCTCATAAAAGAAGATAAAGAAACACCTGTAAGAATAAACTCTGATAAGTCTGTTATTAGACAGCTATTATGCTTTAACTCAGGGATCAATGATTATTTTGGCTTTGCGATCGCCCTTATCCTTCCCTAATTCAAATTCCTAAACCAAAACAATTTCCATGAAAAATTTTTTATTGATCTGTACCCTGTCAGTGATGGGTTTACTTGCCAATGCCCAAACCAATCTACAAATTACCAGCACAGAGGTGGCCAATATCCTTAAAGGAAGTTATACTGTAGCCTCATACCAGCCTGTAACGGCCATCACCGATCCGAATATCATTTCGGCAGGTTTATTGAACAGCATATCCACCGACTCTCTCAAAAGTGACCTTTTCGCCCTTAAGAATTTTCAAAACAGGAACACCGGTTCGGATACGGTATCCAAAACGCGGGGTATCGGCGCCGCCCGCCGGTGGGTATATAATAAATTCCTTCAGTACAGCAGTGCCAGCAACAACCGGCTTCGGGTAGCTTATTTTCAGTTCACCCAGACCATTTGCTCCAAAACCAGCCACCGGAACATACTGGCAGTGTTGCCCGGCAGCCAGACAACGGATAAATCAGTGCTTCTCGTAGAGGCCCACCTTGACAGTCGCTGCGAGAACGTCTGCGACATATCCTGCAATGCCTTTGGCATGGATGATGACGCTTCGGGTACGGCACTGGTAATGGAACTGGCACGGGTGCTGAGTAAATACAGCTTTAAGAATACGATCGTTTTTTCAGTGAATATAGGTGAAGAGCAGGGCACGTATGGATCTGCGGCTTTTGCCAGTTACTGCAACACTAACAAAATAAAGATCAAGGCCGTGAATAATAATGATGTGTCGGGAGGCATTTTCTGTGGTCATACTTCTTCAGCGCCGAGCTGCCCGGCCTTTGGCGCTATTGACAGCATAGGATTAAGGATATTCTCTTATGGAGGATTTAATTCACCGCACAAACAATGGGCCCGCTATGTCAAGCTGGAATATACTGAACAACTCAGGCCCCTCGTTGATGTGCCGGCGGATATAAGGATCATGACACCCGAGGACAGGACGGGAAGAGGCGGAGACCATCAACCTTTCCGGGCAGATGGATACACCGCAGTCAGATTTACGGAAGCCAATGAGGATGGGAACGCCAATATCACTTCCACCTATGTGGACAGGCAGCATTCCGTAAGAGATAGTTTAGGACTGGACACGAACGGAGATGGCGTAGAAGACACATTATATGTCAACCTCAGGTACCTGGCCCGGAATGCGCTCATCAACGGTAATTCGCTGGCTATGGCGGCCCTGGCGCCTGATACGGCAACCGTGCATGCCTCCGTCATTAGTTCCAACAAAGTGAGGGTAAGTCTCAGCTCGTCGGCTGCCCGGCCCGCTTACCGGATAGGAGTACGTTCGGCAACCAATGACTGGGACTCTGTTTATACGGTCACAGGGGCAACGGTAGATACCATTACGGTACCCTATTCCAGCAACACCACCTTCTTCATCAGTGCGGCTTCGGTGGATGCCAATAATATCGAAAGTTTGTTTTCCACAGAATATTCCCTGACGACGCAGACAGTAACTACTACAGCAGGGGAAAAGGATGTCGTTTCGGCTGCTGCCACCGTTAAGCCGTCATCTGTCTACGAGGGCATCCAATTGCTGCAGAACAAGCCCAATCCTTTTGACGAAGCGACGATGATCACCATATTGTCGGCTACCGATGTCTATGCTGACAGAGCCTGGATCACTATCACTTCTATAGATGGGAGACTCGTCCAGCGGATGAAAGTAAGCCTGCATAAGGGCGTCAACGAGATAATGTATAATCATGGTTATGGGGCAAAAGGGGCATACGTATATTCCTTGATAATAGACGGCTTGCCGGTACAAAGCCGGAAAATGATATTCAACCAACGGTAAAGACCGCCTCCTCATCCCTTTATAGAACCCGCTCTGGCAGCGGGTTCTACTTTTAGTAACACTACCACACCTGGTATATCTCCCTTGACCCCGTGAGGTACATATCCTGATATCCGGACATGATCTCATTCATTTTCTTCATAGCTTCGGTATCCTGTTTGTACTTCTCCCAGCTTTGTTCATATGCGGTGAGATTTTCATATTGGGTTACCATTACTACTTTGTTGTATTGGCCGGTCATATCAGTCATGACATTGACCAACTCGTTGTTGCCCGTCATTGCCTCTTTGAATTTCTTTGCCAGCTTCGAAGCATTGCCGGGTTTGCAAATAAAAATATCGTGTACAATGATCATAACGGTTGATTTTGACCATTAAGTTAAATAAATTTTACATATGTTCCTCTCTTCCAGGCTAATTATTGTGCATTGCGCATCCGGATGATGGAAAAATTAAGCGTGGTCTTCCTTATCATTTCCGCCACTGGCCACAGCGTCTCCACAAACCGGACTTCTTCGTCCAGCAGCGAGAAAGTGCGCGCAGGTAGTTCATAACAATAGATCGTTGTTTGTTGGATGCCCTTTTATCGCATCAAAATGAGACGGCGATGGTCATGGGATAAATCTTTTAATAGCTGGATCTTCGCTGATATGGAATAATCGACCCTGTCGCATTTATTAAAATAATTCAACGATGTGCTTCTTTATATCTTCCCAATAACTTGGGCCAATAGGGATTTTTTTTGCCAATGGCAGGGTCAACTCTACATGCATGTCCTGTATGGATTTAATAGCATTTTTACGGATAATGCAGGAACGATTGACACGAAGAAAAAAAGGAGGAGAAAGGAGCTCTTCTATTTTGTTCATGGTCACGTTTAAAATTACCTTTCCGGTGGGCAGCTGCAGCTCCATGTAATCTTTTAACGCCTGGACCATGATAATGTCTTCTATACATATTTGCACTTTTTTTCTCCCTTCTTTAGCCCAGACATAAGTTTTTACTTCGCCGTTGTGGGTTTTCTCGATACTGACCTGGGACACTTGTGCATGCCTGAGCTTGAAAAGTTCATTTGCTTTGGTCACCGCTTTCAGGAACCTTTCAAAAGCAATTGGCTTAAGCAGATAATCCACTACATCCATTTCATAACTTTCGAGGGCATAATCATGATACGCAGTAGTAAATATCACCAGGGTATTTTTTTGATTTGAGATGCGCAACATTTCCAGCCCTGTCATCTCCGGCATTTGTATATCCAAAAAGATCAGATCTGGCTGTATGTCCTGTATCGCCTGCAGTGCTGCTATAGCATTGTCGCAAATTCTGACCACATTCAGATAGGGTATTTTTTGAGAGAATTTTTTCAATATATCTTGCGCTATTGGCTCATCATCTATTATTATTACTTTCATTTTAATCAAGGATTAGGTTAAAGTTTTATAACTAACGCTACTTCGTATACGTCTTCCGTTTCTTTTATATCCAGATTATAGCGGGTATGATATTCAAGCTCCAGTCTTCGCCGTACATTTTTTAATCCCAGTCCGCTGCTCTTCTCATTGCTTTTTTTACCGGTGGTGACGGCGGGTTTATTATTGGACGCACGAAAGGTCAAAAGGCCCTCCTTCTCGGTCACGGCCAACTTTACCCACGTGTTGTTGATGCTTGCATTTATCCCGTGTTTGAATGCATTCTCGATAAAGTTTATTAAAATTAAAGGTTTAATGGTCTTTTCATTGTTTTCTATCTGGTTAAAATCATATTCGATCTGAACTCTGCTTTCTTTATGGCGCATTTTTTCGAGAAGAAGATAGTTGACCAGGAAATCAATTTCCTCTCTAAGGGTAATAGACCCTTTTTCCGTATCGTAAAGAGAGAATCGCAGCAGGTTGGACAATTGGATGATCACCTTGCTCGCCTCTTCGTTGTCAAGAACCAGCCCGTAAATGCTGTTTAATGAATTGAACAAAAAATGCGGCTGTATCTGTGCGCGGAGAAAATTTATCTCCATGGAATTCTTCTCATTGGCGATAGCCAGCTTTTCCAGCGAACTTTCGTGAAAATCTTTGACTATTTTAATAATTATCCCCAGCGTATTGAACCAGATGATAAATGAGAATATCCAGATAAGCAGCTCGCCGGAAAACACCTTCTCAAAACTATTAACTGCATAACGTTGATGTAACTTCCCGATCACGGCATTTTCAGGACGGAAATATTTTAAAAAGGTCAAAGAACAGGTCGTTATTAGCACCGCCAAAATATATACGCCCAAAATATCAAGTAAGATCAATGCCCTCCTCTTTTTCCTTATATGCTGAAAAGAAAAATAACATACAAAGTAATGGATCAGCATAGTATTTAGTAATACACTGCTGGAAAAAAGAACATTTACTTCGTTGAAAACATTGGCTTTAAATGAATACGACGTAATGAACGTAATAAAAAAGAACATCAGCATCCAGTACAGAACATGTAAAGCATTCTTAACCGACTGGCTAGGGTAGATAGAAAACTCGTTATTGCGATCCATTTGTTTGGTGTACGATTTGATTATAGTATTTTCCGCAGAAATGATAGGCCATATATTCCATAAGACGCTGCTCGGTGGCGAACCACCTGTTCATGCTCATATGTATATAACTCGAAATGTTTTCGATTGGCAATACCAGTTCCTTTAATTTATTCTCTCTTTTTTCAAACGCAGAATTGAATTTATCGTCGTTCAAAAATTGAGCTATCGGTTTTTTCCAATCCCTGTATTGCTGGTCCAGCTGACGCTTTATGTCACGTCCGAATTCAAGGCCAAATGCACCGGACATGTCATTGCAGAAAGCAATTCTTTCCGGTAAAGACATGTTGAACAAAGATAACCAATTATCCATATTTTTGACTGCCGTCAAAAATCGGATATGCTGGTCTTCTTCAAACGTTTCGTCTTCTATGCAGGTGAGAAATAAAAGACTGTCATGAAAAAAGGTTTCTTCCGTTGTCAGCATCGAGCCTTTTCCATATCGCTCTATTTCTCTTTGATAGGTGTCAAGTTGTACCTTCCAGACGGTGCGGTCGGATAAGAAAGGATGTAATATGTTGTAGACATGTCTTGTCGCCACCGGGAACTGCGCGGCATTTGTTCGATCGGCCAGATGCATCCGGAATCGAATATGGTAATGAGGCTCGGTATAACGGATAAAAAATGCCCTGCTTATGACACCTTCGTCTAATAACAGGTCGATAGCCGGCTTTACCCCTTTTAATAATACGCTGTCAGATACTTTTGCCCCGCAATAGATCTTATAATAAACCCATTCACTGCCTGGCTCGAAAATACGTTGCAGACTATTGTCATCCTCTTTCCCAAACGGGCGTATCTTCACCGGCCTCGTTTTGGCCAACGGAAGGATGAATTGGTGAACAAATGGCTGTTGTCTTTTAGTCCCATCCGCAGCGACGTCATTATCCAGCCATTCTACGAGCTTTATAGTACTGTCGAGCCTTATCTCCTCCAGCAACATTTGCAGATAAGTGTCATTGTGCGTGTCTATGAACAGCTCCTTATCCCCTTCGCAGAAACATACAAATCTTGGTACTCGCCACTTTGAGAAATAACTCTTTAGCTGGTAAAGCGGATTTTCATTTCGCAGGATGGACTGAATGTCATTTTCCTGCAAAAACCATGTGGCACGATGCAAAATAAAGCTCTTATAACTGATACGGGGTAAAAAACGTTTGTCCTGCACTCCCGTCCCCCAACTGATCTCAAACCCTTGTTTGCCCTGGTGTTGTATCGCCGATAAGAATTTGTAGACGGAAATGGTACTGTTAAAATAATTGTGTGCATTGGATAGCCTCGGAATGATGCGCTTGTTCCATTTTGTCGATCTGAGGATGATCTCATTCTGTTGGACAGACAGCATAATATCCTCAACGGGCAGTTGTTTATCGGCATCTGCGGCGCTGGATGCCAAAAAAGGGATTTCATGACTGGACAGCTTGAGTCTTCTGGCGATATTGCCAACTCTGCCTTCGGGAATATGTACGACCTCCGCAAAGATCACCTGGTCATTCCCCTGTGCTTCCGCCTCTGCCAATTCTGTACAAAGATCGCTTATCTCTTTCTCCAAATGGGCGAACCGGCCCAGTAACATATTGGAATGGGCGCCGCCGACGGTCTGTAACAGGATCTTTCCCGAAGGAAGTTGTGTCCCCATTACGGTAAAATGGCTGGCCAGCTGGTCCAGCTTATCTTCATATTTTTCAAGATCTTTGTCCTGCAGACATATCCCTTCTTCCAATGCGACAATATCTAAAGCCTCTACCTTGTCCTTTAACCAGATATGACATTCATTTGCCTTCTTGTTCGCCGTCTTTTTACCTGTCAGGTTCATTTCTTCGGCCAATGAATTATGTGCCACATTGCCGATATTGTCCGTTGACGGGAACCCAATGCCAAATTCCGGATCTAAGGCTTCCGCAAGGGGTATCTCCTGCGTCTCGTATTTTTCAATGAATTTTTTCTTGAATCTGTCAAGCTGTATCTCGTTAGGAGAAGTATTGGGAGTCAGTTTACTCAGGATCCTGATGGCGTCTTCCAATTCTTCCGTCCTCACCCTTGAAAAGACGAAGGAGGAGGGGATTGGCGTTTTCAGGTCGGCATGAAATATATGACAATCCTCTGATGCGATACCCGATGCTATCAATAATTGCTTAAGCTCGTTTATTTCTTTTAACGGCAGAATGCCCAGCGGAAGACGATCGAATTCCTGGAGTATATTTATACAATGCCCCAACAATGAAAGATAGGTATCGGCTTCGGTAATGCCATTTTTTACCAACCCTTCCAGTATTTTCCCGATACGCTCCAATTCATTTTCAATAGTCAGCCCCAACTGTAATTCACTCACCAATAATTGCGAGTCGATAAGCCCTTTTACAAAAAGGGCTACTTCGTCGTAACAGGTCTCTTTGTCCATTAAAGAATAAATGTCGTCGATGGTAACGGCGTTTCGGGTTTGCGCCAGCGTAATGACCTCTGCTATCAGATCGGTCCGGTCGATCGAGCTTATTTGATATTGACATTTCCCGTCTTCGTGCACCGACTCGATAAAGCGATACTGACCTGAAATGGTATATAAAGAATTGTTCACCCGGTAGTGAAGATGAGACCATAATACGGGGTCCGACTCCATTTTTTTGATCATCTGCTGCAGTATTCCCATATCCATACGGACTTTGCGCGCACTTACCTGCTTTCTGCGATTTTCTTCATCTCCTATATTTGCTACGGCACAGCCCGCATATGTGCCATAAGGAGTGCATCTTGTGCTGGCGCGAATGGCATACTTTTTTAAAGTATGCATCAATTTGTTCTTTCGGTGATCCTTTAAATGGCCTTGCCTGAATTCCTGTACAGTCTGGTATAATTGAGGGGAACTCCAATATAGCCCTTCGAGAAAGACAGGATCATCCAGCATTATTGAAGTGACATCTTCGAGATCCAGTGTTTTTCCCTGCAAGCCAAACAAACGCTGATAGGAGTAAAGAGGGGTTCTGACTATTACTTTACCAAAGTCTTTGAAGAGTGGGACTTGCATATTTTTTGTTAAATGCTGACTATCGAATAGGCTTACCTAATTTAAGCAATAAAGAGGGTTTATCAAAACAAATCCTCATGAATGGATGCTTCCCTAAGACCTCCTCTGGCCGCACCGGTTGTAACTGGCTGTTACTAGAACCGCCCCTCTCGCCATACCCCCTGTAACCATACACCGGGGCACTGTTAAAATATATGTTCTCAAACCCCGCAATTTCCAGCAGTGGCGTCATAAGTGCTATGTCATATGATAATTGATGAAATTGCCCCTTATTATTCTTATACGTTCCCGCGATAGGATCCTGCTGCAGGAATGCAGTAAACACCTTGTACTTGAAGGTTTTTAAGTGAGAGACACGCCAGGCCTGGGACCGAAGGTGTTGAAATTCTTCCCTGGAATAAGGCCTGCAGTCACCCATCTGTCCATTACCCAATAGATATTGACCATAGGTTACGAGACAGTTCGCAGAAAAGTACATGTCATTCACCTCATTAAACACCTGGTTGTGGAGAAGACAATCATTGCCATCGATGATGGCGATGATATCCTCATCCCCAAACGCATTCTCTGTAAGTGCACGCAATATATTGGCCAGGGGAGAGGCTAGTCCGGATGCGGTCTGTTTTGTCACACCAGGGTAAGACATCAAAGAGGAGTTTGTATAGTTTTGCTTTACTATTGAAGTCAAACAGTCTTCTATATTATCTCCCGGTGTATAAAAAGGGACCAGTGCTATGATCCTGGACTCGATACGACCTGCCTGCCTGTCGTAAAGACGTTCTTTAAAAGAAATAGGTGAGACGAAAAACCTGTCGTTATTTTCGGCGATATTTATTTCCTTTATCAGCTCGGGTAAAGACCTTGTCCAAACATTGCCCTCAGCCTCAAATGCAGGAAGGAACTTGTCATGAACCCGGCGAACCAGTTCCAGGCGATTCTCAGCAGTGCCGAACGACCCCGGGCGCGTATCTTTGATGGAAATAAAAGGAAATACCGTCATTTTATGCCGGGACACCCTGGATAAGGTTTCATCCAAAGCTGCATTGCCATCATATTCCCAATCCAGTATCTTTTGAAAAATGCTTTTGTATAAGACAAGGAATTGCGTCCCCGAAAAACTATTCACCCAAATTCTGTTTTTAGCCACCGGAATAGCCATCCCGAATCCGGTGATGCCCCCGCAAAGGATCTCCGCTCCCTGGCAATACGCTTCCATAATATCCTGAAAGAACGGTTCTTTGGAATAGTGTTCGCTAAATTCATGCGTGTCCTCACAAAAGATTATTACGTCTTCCTTTTTTTCAACAGCCATTCCCACGATCTTTCTGATGCCCGACCATAGAGACAATGCCGCATTCTCCTGCTGACAGGCTTCCGTCATCGTAAGAATGAATTCATTTTTCCCCCTGAACTGCTGTTCCACCTCTCGAAACTCCTGTGTCCTTCCCGGCAAATTAATGATGTAGACGGGAAGGATCATATCCTTATTAGATCCTGTGTCACCATTTACAAGCGTATTATTAGCATTGCCGGAATAATGGTCACTATAATATTTGACGATCTTCGCCTTATTCAGGGTGTTCATAAAAAGCCTCTCCACCCTCCCCTTTTCATTATTCATGATTGTGACGTCGGAATACCCAAATTCTTTCTGACTCGAAATAAAAGGGTATATAAAAAATTTATTTGCCGTCAGCGATGATAATTTGAGATCCACAGTGTCATTTTTTCTGAAATTAGTGCCATCATCGAGATCGACATTCAGTATTGTTGTAAAAAATTGACGGAAAATAACAGTGAATTGGAACCCGCTGAATTTTTCCACCCAGAAGATATGTTCAGATACCGGCAGCGCCGAATTGAACCAGGCAACTCCCCCGCCAAGAAGATCCGCTTTTCTCATTTTTGCTTCGTCAATACTGTCGATCAAAAGCTCCTTGCTATAATGCTCGCTGAATTGATGATCATCCTCGCAAATGACGATATAATCCTCGGGGCTATTTATCGCTTTATTTAAAATTGACTTTACGGTATGCCAAAGACCCAGCGCACCTATCCTGTGCTCCTGTGCCTCTATGATCGTTACGTCAAACTCATCCCTTTGATAAAATTCTTTTTGAATATGCGCTTTTCGCTCTACCCTTTTTTTTAAATTGACCACAAAGACAGGTATGGGATGCATAAAGTTCAATTAAAATACACTTCCAAAGATCCTTTGAAAAATGCTCCTGTCATTCAACAGTATTTCCCCGTCTCCTTCCATAACAGGCAGTATTGGGATCTCTTTATTCTCTGAAGTGAGGATCTTTTTGCCCGCCAGTTCAATAGTTGCCTGATGTTTTCCATCCATCTGCACAGGCAGAATGGAGGCTATGCGCCCTTCGAGAAACCCGTATTCATTGCTTGGGAAATCAGATAGTTCTATCCTGACGGCCTGCCCCACCTTGACATTTCCCGCTCCTTTATTGGCATACCTTATCTTTATTTCCGCTTTCGATGATTTGGGTACTACCCATATGATCTGATCCAGCGTATTTTTTTCATCGACCCCCTTGGTGATATAGATCTTTCCTTCCATGGGCGTAATAGTATAATAGCTTTTCCCCAATTTGGGATCATATCTTGTCAATAAAGTATCTCCTGGCCTCACTTCGTCCCCATTTTTTATGACATACTTGAACTCCAGGTGGGCATTCTCATCTGTCCTTCTTATTGTTACCTTCCCGGGTTGATTCACCGCCTGCATTATCACCTCTGCCCTGAGCGTATCCGGGTATCGGATAAGGCTGGATATAAGCATTCCTAATACGGCTACGGAAAATAGAACAGTAATGCCCCAGCGGATGATCCATGAAGGGACGCTCCCTACAAGCTCATCCATTTCGTTGCTTCTTATATCTAATGATTGATTATTCTCTGGCATACGTAAGTTGTTTATGCTGCGCCTAATTCTAATTGGTTTTTTACGAGCTCGTAATAATACCCCCTGTTCTTTGTCAATTGACTGTGATGCCCCTCTTCCACGATCTCGCCATCCTTCATCACGATTATCTGGTCGGCATTCTTAACGGTGCTCAGACGGTGGGCGATGACTACGACGGTTCTGCCTTTATAGAATTGATCCAGGTTCTCCATGATCACCTTTTCATTATTGGCGTCCAGCGCACTCGTCGCCTCGTCGAAAAAAAGATACTTCGGGTCTTTATATACGGCACGGGCAATGAACATCCGTTGTTTCTGCCCGCCGCTCAACCCCGAGCCTGAATTGCCGATACGGGTAGTAAATCCCAGCGGGAGCTTCGCGATATATTCATGCAGATTGGCGATCCGAACTGCTTCGTATAATTTCTCTTCCTGTATCCGGGACCCGTCCACCGCAATATTCCTGGCTATGGAATCCGAAAAAACAAAACCGTCCTGCATTACGGTACCCACATTATTGCGCCATAATTGCGCGGATATATCCTGCAGGTTGACCTCGTCGATAGATATCTGCCCTTCTGTCGGCGGGTAAAACTTCAATAACAATTTCAGTAAGGTCGTTTTCCCACTCCCGCTGGCTCCCACTATGGCTGTAACCTTCCCTTTGGGAATATGCATATTTACATTCTTGAGAACCAGCGGACTTTTGGGGGAACCATACCGAAAGGATAGATTGGAAATGACGATCCCGTCGCCTATATTCCTGCGGATGCTTTTAGTGAAGAGTTCATGGCTTAGATACAGCGAGTCGGAACTATTCTCCGGCTGCCGGGGAAAATTATTTTCATTATATCCTATGAGGTCTTCATTCGACTCTTCTTCCGGCTTGCTGTGGATCTCATTCAGCCTGTCGAGACTGATCTTCGCATCCTGGATATTCTTTATAAAGGATATGATCTGATCCAGAGGGCTGTTCATTTGACCTACTATATAGGAGATACTCAACATCACACCCAACGTAATTTGCTGGTCGATCACCAATTTGGCTGCCAGGTAACTGATGAATATGTTCTTTAATTGTGTAAAAAAAGATGCGCCTATTCCCTGGTACTGTTCCAATGCCAGACTTTTAATATTCACTTTGAACAGTTTGGCCTGGATGCGTTCCCATTCCCACCTCCGTGACTTTTGACTATTGTAGAGCTTTATCTCCTGCATGCCCGTTATGATCTCGAACAGGCTGTTCTGGTTCTCTCTCGACCGCTGGAAGCGATTATAGTCGATGTTTTTTCTTCGCCGCAAAAAAATGGAGACCCAGAAAATAGACAGACAGCTGCCAACCCCGAACACCAATAACAATTTGGTGTTATAAATGGACAAGACAAAAGAGAAGACAATAAGATTGATCAACGAGAATAGGGTGCTGAGGGTCGATCCCGTAAGAAAAGACTCGATCCTCTTGTGATCATTGATACGCTGGGTGATGTCGCCTACATTCTTCGATTCGAAAAAGTTGATAGGCAGCTTCATCAGTTTGATCAAAAAGTTAGAAATGATACTGATGCTGATCCGCGTACTTATATGCAACAGGATCCAGTTTCTTATGAGGTCTACGGCGATGCCTCCCAGGAACAGCAACAACTGGGAAAGAAGGATCAGATGTATGAAACTGATCTTTTTCCGGCTTACCCCAAAATCTACCAGGCTCTGGGTGAGAAAAGGAAAACACATGCTGATCAGGCTTCCGAGAAGCATTCCCAATACCAGTTGGGCAAAGTAACGCTTAAAGGGTTTCAGATAACCCAACAGGAAGCCAAACCCATTCTTGTTCTTTTGCATTCCCTCCTCATTCCGGTAGAATTCGGGGGTTGGTTCCATCAACAAGGCAATACCTTTCTTATCTGCCGAGCTGACCCAGCATTTTTCAAAAACATCCTTGTCTACCCTTACGAGGTTATGGCCAGGGTCTGCGATCATTATCCTTTCGACGGGGCGCAAGATCGATTTTTTCTCCACCTTATATATGACTACATAATGTTCCTGATTCCAATGTAATACGCATGGAAGCGGAATTTGCTGGGTAAGTTGATCGTATGTTAGTTTCGCAGATAGTGTCTTAAACCCTATTTTTTCGGCAGCCTCGCTTAAGCCAAGCAGACTGACGCCATTTTTAGTAATATAGGAATTAGCTCTCAGGTAATCCAGGGAATACTCCTCCCCATAATATGCAGCGATCATCCTTAAACAGGTTGGCCCACAATCCATGTAATCCAACTGCTTGTAGAACTTGTATTTTTTGCTGAACACGGCGTTGAATTGCAGTTTAAAAATTAACTTCCTCTCCACCCTTCTCCGGCGGAGAGGAAGTTATTACAGCGCCCCAGGTAGCGTAGTAGGCCATTGTGTATCGACAGTGGTCTCCCCATCTTCTTTCCCGCCGGAAATATCATTCCCGTCAATTTCGTCGATCTTATCTTTACAGTCGTCTTTGATGATGCCATACGACTTTAGCTTGTCGATATCCACATTACTTTTTTTGGGGTGTTTGGTCTTGTCTTTTTTGTGTTTTTTTTTCGGTGCCATGGTAGTGGGTTATTTAGAGTGATTAATGTCCGATAACAGATCCGTTGTTTTGAACGAATAGTCTGTTGAATTATCCTGCTCGTAAATAGGCGGCTTGTATTCTTTAAAACCACCATACACTGTGTCGGAATCTTCTTTTCCTATTTCAAAAGAAGCACACTGTTCCAATTTGGATTTCTGCTTTTTCTTGAAAAATTCTTTTAATATTTTCATTGTGCTCATTTTTCGGAATTAGTCGCGTAGCCTATGCGAACGCCATTTGGTTCATGAGGTGGAGATATTTGTCCAGGACAACCTCCTTTTTCCGTTTTTCGTCAAAATCATACACACAATACTCCTTCCCAGCGTTTTCCAGGGCCACTTGCGAACAGGCCCCGTTGCAAATAGGCAATATCGGGCAGGAGAGACAAGGCTTGTTTTTGAATTTTACCTCCATCCTGCTGTGAAACTTTTCATTCCAGGCTATGGTGCCGTCTTCTTTCAGATCGCCCTCTTTGGCCGCTGACGAGAAATTTCTGGCCGTGCATTTATACACTTCCCCGTTATAATTAATGGTCGCATGGTTCTTTCTGTCCGCATAACAGGATTGTCTGAGTGTATTGGGGATGTCCCCATTGACGGCCTGGAACCCATTGTCACGGAAAAATGCCCGTAGCTCGTTTATTCTTTCGCCCAACGTCATGTCGGGTTCCTGCCATACTTTATGAAAAGTAATGACCAGCTTATGCCTGTATTCCATTTCCAGGGGCGCAAGGTCCCTGGCGATCTCTTCCAGGTCTTTTAAATTCTTCCTTGTATAATTGATACGAAGTATGACGCGGAAATTATTCCGGCACAGCATCATGATATTTTCTACTATCTCGTCATACGACCCGCGGCTCTTGCTGACGAATCTTACGGTATTATGCAGATCCCTGTTGCCGTCCAGCGTTATCTGGAAATTGATGATGTTATAAGACTGAAACTTCGGGATCATTTCCTTTTTTATCAATAGCCCGTTCGTTGTGAACTGAGTGCTAAAAGAAATGTTCCTGCTGCCGAACAGATCCTTCGCCGTCGTCATTATCGGTTCGACGACCTTGTCAAAATACAACAAAGGCTCCCCTCCGAACCAGTAGATGTGGAATTTTTTCAAACGCGGCATCCTGTCGATAACGCTTCCGATGTGTTTCTTGACGTTATTCATGACCAGGGCATCCATTTTTGAATCCTTAATATGCGACTCGTAACAGTACCAGCATTTGAAGTTGCAATTCATTGTCGGATTTATGGTCAGCTGGTAGAGCTTTTCATCTTCCAGGTCGACTTTCGCCTGGATATCCTTCACCGCCTGTAATTCGTCTTTATTTTCACTGACGATGAACCCTTTATCGATGAGATCGACATATAGCACCGGATTGTATGTCAACAGGTCGTCGATGTTGCCATAGACCTTTGCAGACTCGATGAGGTCGTTATGGAGGGCGTCGACTACCAAAAATTTATTGGTAAATGAATTGTATAGTACAAAGGATTCATTGTGCGGCACCGAAAGGTTGAACTGGCTTAGTTTCATTTGTTAGGAAATTTTTGAGTAATGGAATGATAGTTTTCAGAGATGCCATACCCCCAAATGATTCAGCCATGTCGCTCACCTCTACTCCCTTTTCAGGCTCTATATAATAGTATCCGTGTTCCTGTATCTTCTTTATATTTGCCTGCACGGGCGCGCTGAACCACATACGTTCGTTCATCGATGGAATAAAAAGGACGGGGGCGATCGCTGCCAGTATCGACGTTGAGACGATATCATCACAGATCCCATGTGCGGCTTTCGCGATAATATTGGCCGTGGCGGGCATTACAAGTATGAGGTCCGCTTCCTGTGTGAGTTTTATATGTGGAACCAATACATTTTCCGTCGAATCATAGGTATCTGCATAGACCTCGTTCCCCGAATAGAGGCTTAAAGAATAGGGGGTCACGAACTTTGCCGCATTTTTTGACAGCATGACAATGACCTTTACCCCCAATTTTCTTCTTATATTCATAATGTAAGAAGGGATGGCAACCGATGCTACGGCGCCCGTTACACACACCAGGATCGTTTTCATTTTAATTGATTTGTATAAGGTATAATTCAGTCCTCGCAGAACTGAATTATACCTTATTGGCAAACTAGCAAATCCCGCAATTCTGGTCACCCGAAGAGTCTTGGTCAATAGTATCATCGAAGCTGCCGCCTTCAATTTTGCTGATTTCTTCGTCTGACAAGGATGGATTTGCTTTCAGTTTTTCGATAAGAACTGCTAATTTGGTCTTTGCAGCTTCCAATTCCTGGATCTTCTGCTGGTTTTTTTCTGTTTGTGACATTGTAATAAAGTTTTAAAAATCACGCTTACTCTAGTGTTGGGTTTTCAGCGGCCCCCATTTGTTGCAACAATATTTTTTATAACCTGCTTTTTTCTTCCGTATTGCTCTTTTCCAGCTTGTGCGCGCTGAACGCCTTGCCCAGATCGAAATTGTACAGTGCCGTGAGAGTGAATGTCTGCCACTGTCTGTCGCTCCTGAAATTCATACGGCCATTTTCATAATACACGATGGCATTCATTTTCCTCAGGCCGAAAATGTCGTTGGCGGACGCTTTTATAGTAAGCTTCTTTTGCGCCAGCTTTTTCTGCAGCCCCACGTCTATCTGCCCGATATTGCTGATGAGAAAATTCCCGCTGATAGATCTTGAATAATAAAAGGCATTGGCCGAAAATGTGAAATCCTTGGGCAACAGGAACTCCTGGGTCGTTTTTAACTCCACCGGCGTAGCGGTAATGGTATACCCATGCGCTTCTAAACTCTCATGACGGACAATTATGTTATTTGTCATTTGCCACCACCTGGCGATTTTGAAGGGCAGGCTGAACGTCATCCCGTAATTGGTCCTGCTGCCGAAATTTTCAGGCATGTCAATGGATATCAGGCTGTCAGGACTGCTCATCAGGTATTCCCCGATCATGCTCTTTTGTTTATCCAGGAATACGGAAACCGTATATTTATTCTTCAGCGTATAGGCCAGTTCGAGGGAATTCGTAAAGGAAGGGTTCAAATATGGGTTTCCCTTCGCGATCGTATAATTATCCACATAGAATTGATAAGGATTCAGACTTGAAAAGGATGGACGTTGTACCCGGCGGCTGAAATTAAAGGTCAGATAGTCGGACGTACTTTTGCCTGTATTCTTCTTTAAGAAGAGACTTGGGAACAGATTGAAATAATTCCTTGGGTTCTTCTGGTTATTGTTTTCCTGGGTTAGCGTCCCCAGCAGATCGGTATATTCTCCACGCAAACCCAACTGGATATCCGTTTTGAAAACATTCGCATTGAAGTTTATATAGCCCGCATAGATGTTCTCATGATAGACATATCTGAAATTCTGGGACGTGGCTTCCTGCACCTTGCCATTTTCAGAAAAGTGATTGAAAGCGTCGTTATCGATATTGGTATTGCTCACCTTTCCCCCGAAACTCAGACTGGTCGTTTTAGAGATGACGTCCTTATAATTCACGTTTGCCGTGATTATCTTTGCATTACTGGGCCGCTTGTTTCCATAGGACGTATCGCCCAGAAAGGTATTCTTATAGTCATACAGCGAACTATGCGCCTCACTGAATGACGTTAGCTTATTTTGCGTATAATCCGACAATATGACAAGTTCCGACCCCTTTTTATTCATAGTCAAATGATAGTTGAAACTTGCATTGTGATAATCTGAACTGTTTCTGAATGGGAACTCACCCACCGATCGTTGATTATCCACTTCTGCCGGATAAACGATATTGGCAACGGAATTGAGGGAGAAATCAGCCTTTCGGAATGAACCATTGTATTCCACCCCCACATATTGCCTTTTATCGATATCATAGGTCCCGCCTGCCCGCACAAGACTTCCCTCCCCATGTATGATCTTTGAATAGGAAGTGGACAATTCTGCAAGACCGGCATCTCTTACCAGAGATGAATTCTCATATGCCTTGGTTTTGTTATAGGAATAACTTCCGAAAAGAGTAAGTTTATTCTTATTGTAGTTTATATTTATTCCATCACTCGTGCCGGCATATTTTCCCTGTATATAGTTGGTGTTGATGGTACCGTTAAACCCGGCTTTGCGATTTCTTTTCAGGATGATATTGAGCAGGCCACCCGTTCCTTCGGCGTCATATTGCGCGGGTGGATGCGCGATCACTTCAATAGATTCGATATCTTCTGCCCTCAGGTTAGACAGGTAGTTCTTCAGAGCGTCCCCGCTTAATGGTAACAGTTTTCCATCTATCATTACCCGGGTGCCCCGGTTGCCGTTGATGGAGATCTCCCCGTCATTTTCAAACACGCCCGGAGCCAGGTTCATCAGCTCCAAAGAAGATTTTCCGCTGGACAAAGGGTTATTGTTCACATTCATGACCACCCTGTCCACCTTCTTCGTAATGAAGGGCTTATTGGCCGTAACAACGGCTGCGGCCAGCTGTTTCTCTTTTTTTCTTAAAATGATCGTTTCGTCAGCCGACAAACCATTTAATTGCTCTTCTTTCGTAAAATCACTATAAGAGGCATGGGTTACCTTTATCGTATAGTAGCCCGTACTGTCGATGGCCAGTTTAAAACTTCCGTCTTCGGAAGAGAATTTCTCTGCTACGGCAATGGACTTCTTTACTATTGATACTGAGGCAAATGGGACAGGTTTGGCATTTTCATCCACAATTTTTCCTGCGATAGTGATGGTTTGCGAGTAACCCTGGATGGAGAGGAGGACGCACGCGAAAAAGTTAATAATTTTCCTCATAGAATAAAATTTAGTGTAATTCAACTCGCTCGTCTGTTGCTGGATCAAATTTTGGAAATATTCCCACCCGGAAAAAATTAGTTCGATGACTATAGGCCGTTATTCGATGAAGACGGGTCTTTCTTCGATATGAGACAAGCCAAAAACCTTATCCCGCTAATTGAGGTAATTACGTATTATTGTGAGTGTATTATCAGTTCAGTTTCCCTTCTTAAACCACTTATTATATGAATAAATATGCTAATGTTCTTTCGGCAGGTTGTATGCTGCTGACAACATTGGTATCTTGTAAAGAAAACGCGGGTGCAAAAATGGAAAATACCTTCCTCGAAGCCTCGAACATGGATTTTACAGTAAGACCTGCCGATAATTTCTTCCTGCATGTTAACGGCAGTTGGCTCAAAAAAACACAGATACCACCCACTGAAACAGAACTGGGTTCTTTCCCGGAGCTGGGTATTCGCACCCAGGATCATCTGCAAAGTATACTTGAGGACATATCAAAAGGAGGACAGCCTGCCGGTAGCCTGGAACAGAAAGTAGGCGATTTTTATGCATCCGGGATGGACTCGGCGACCATCGAAGAACTGGGCTACTCACCCGTAAAACCCTACTTGTTGCAAATCGATGCAATAAAAGACCCCAAAGGTATCATGCAGTTTGTCGCCAGCCAGCAACGGGAAGGAAATAGCCTGCTGCTGGGCCAGTCTATTGGTGCCGATGAGAAGAATAGCCGCATGAATATCGTTAGCTATTATCAGGCAGGACTGGGCCTGCCCGACCGGGATTATTACTTCAAAACCGATCCCGCCACTCAGACGATCGTAAGGGCATACCAGGAATACATACAAAGACTGTTTGTCTTAATTGGGAACGACCCAACCCCTGCAGCCCAAAAAATGGAGACGGTCTATACCCTCGAAAAGCAGTTGGCGGAAAGCCATCGCACTAAGAAAGACATGCGCGACCCGCAAAGCAATTATCATAAAGTGACGGTAGCCGGCCTGGACAAAGCCATGCCTGTAATTGGCTGGCCGGCTTTGCTGACAGCAATAGGCGTTGAAACCGATTCTGTCAACCTGGGCCAGCCGGCCTATTATACCAAATTGGATCAACTGCTTACAACCGTGCCCGTAGACGCCTGGAAGACATACCTGTATTTTCATATACTTGACAATGCCGCGAATGCGCTCAGCAGTAATTTTGTTGACGCGCGTTTTAATTATTACGACAAAGCGCTGAATGGCCAGCAGCAGATAAAGCCTCGTAAAGATCGCATGGTGAGTAATACGGACTGCTACCTGGGCGACGCACTGGGCCAGCTATATGTAAAAAAATACTTTACCGGAGAGGCTAAAAAAAGGATGCTGGAATTGGTGAACAATCTTCAGACAGCTTTCAGTGCCCGCATAGACAGACTGGACTGGATGACCGTCAACACCAAAGACGCGGCAAAGAAAAAATTGCATGCGTTTCTGAAAAAAGTAGGCTATCCGGACAAATGGCGCGATTATAGTAAAGTGGACATCGAAAGGAACAAATATTTTGATAACCTGGTCTCCTGCAACAAAAACAACTACCAATTCCAGTTGTCCAAAGTGGGCCGCCCCGTTGACCGTTCTGAATGGAGCATGACACCACCCACCATCGACGCCCGGTACAACCCTACTTTTAATGAGATCTCATTTGCCGCGGGTATTCTGCAATACCCCTTTTTCGACGCTGCCGCAGATGACGCCATCAACTATGGCGGCATAGGAATGGTGATCGGTCATGAAATAACCCACGGCTTTGACGATAAAGGAGCACAATATGATAAAGATGGCAATATGAGCAACTGGTGGGATGAAGAAGATAGCATAAAATTCAAAGCCAGATCTCAGCAGTTGATCGACCTCTACAATGGTTTTACAATACTCGATACCCTGCACGTCAATGGACAACTGACCATCGGTGAGAATATCGCTGATTTTGGTGGCATCGCCATTGCCTATGATGCCTTCAAAATGACCCGGCAAGGACAGGGCAATGAGAAAATTGATGGCTACACTCCAGATCAGCGCTTCTTCATATCCTTTGCCCAAATATGGCGCTGGAAAATAAAAGAAGAAACACAACGTCTGCGCGCAGCCGTCGATCCGCATTCTCCCCCTATATACCGTGTGAACGGTCCATTGATGAACTTTACACCTTTCTATGATGCATTTGACGTGAAGCCTGGAGACAAAATGTATACAGCTGAAGATTTGCGGATTAAAATATGGTAACCGGCCGGTTCCCCCCGCAGGCAAAATAACTTTAATGTAAGGTGGTGTTTTCTCTAAGAATTTTAAATGCTCAATTACGCCGAAAGAGCTGGCATACCTGAATTTGTTGGGTAGGTAATGGTCGTCTCGGTGTCAGGGTATGTTTTATTCTCCCGGTGATTAGAGGTGGGGATCGATGGGGTAGAAACTTTACATTTACATACTACGCGCTTTTTGATTTGGAACTTCTTGGCTGACATAAAATAAAAGTTAGATTAAATGAAAAATTTACAACACTAAGTTTAATTTTTACTTTTAACCTACATAATTCGTTCGACCAAGTATAGCTGTTATTCGACAAGAGCCCCCCTGTAATTAAATCCCGCAGTGTTTCCGCAGGTTACATCCGACGTAACGCCCGTTATTTTCCCGGCCATATCGGATTATTCTGCTTTAGGATAAACAAATCCTGTTTCTGCCTCTTTTGTTTTAATTGGCCGGACTTCAATGCTTGCCGAGGGTACATATTCAAATTCAGGGTTCTCTTTTGCAATTCTGACGGCATCCTCCATGTCATTTGCCTGTATGTGATAATAGCCGACCTGAACATCCTTATCAGTTGAAATATCCCGCTCCGACCAGCCTCCTTCACTTTTTTTAATAACGACTCCTTCTCTTACGAGTGGTTGGGCTGCTATAAGTTTGCCCTCCCTTTTTAAAATACCTATATAAACCTCACATTTTTTTATAAAAGAAAGATGTTCTTCATTTGTCAATGCTTTCTTCGCATCTTTTTCATTTCGGATGTAAAACATGAATTCTTTCATTTTTTATCGGTTTTAAAAGTTAATATTCCTCCTGTTAAACTACTTGATCCTTAATTGCTGAAAGAAAACGGTTTCATCTATTTCTCTTACCTCCCCTGCTGGTAAATCAGCTAGTTCCAACTCTTCAATGGATTGTCGGATCAGTCGAACACAACGGTGATGAAGCGCATCAGTCATTTTTCTCACCTGATGAAACTTTCCTTCAGTCAAAGTGAGTCTCAGCCAGGTATACGGAACATAATCTATTGTCTCGTATTCATTTAGAAATAGCTTTTCCGGTTTTTGTATAATTTCTGCATCGGAAGGCAAAGTAGTGTAATAATTTCCGCCTCTTACCCGGATACGGATACCCGCACGCAATAATTCGAGACTTTCAGCACTTACCTGATATTTTACTTTTACCAGGTAAGTCCGTTTGTGCGGGATCTCACTCTGGAACAATAGCTTTGTTACTTTCTTGTTTGTCGTTAAGATCAGCAGACCTTCCGAATAATTGTCCAGCCTGCCAACGGCATGAGTGCCCTCCGGAAAATTAAAATCCAGATCACCCAGCAGTTTCACACGATGTGAACTGACAAACTGTGAAACCATACCATAAGGCTTATTGAGAATAAAGTAACGATGGCCTGTCGGACTCATATATCCAGCATTATTTTCTAAACATACAAATATGTTTAAAACCGTCCAACAATTATTATGAGATCGCCTCTATGATTTCCCTGAATTGGGATGCAACTTTGCCCCGGGCGAAGCAACTACTTGTCGAGGAATTGAAGAACCCTCTTCATAAGCGCCACTCTTTTATTTGTAAAGGGATGATCCGTTTGCCATACCTCATAATCAAAATACGACTTGTTGGCCCCCCGTATGGCATCCGCCAACCCCTTATTCCTGGAATGCTCATCCAGCATTACGATCTGTTTCCCCCCTAATGCGCTTGCATTGGCAGCCAGGTTGAAATAGCCGCCATCCTGTACTACAGGGCCAAATATTTCTTTAAGAGAAGCGTTCAGGACAAAATACTTTCCGCCCGTATTCGGATCATTGGCCAGAGCGAGCATTTCCTTTTCCGACAGCACTTTTTTATAATCGCCGTATATATCCCAGGTGGACAAGACAAAACCCTTCTTGATCTCATCCAATTGCTGCAGGGCTTTCAGACAGACCCATCCCCCCATACTATGTCCAAACAGGACCATATTTGATGTGTCGATCTTTAAGGAGTCCTGATATTTCTTGCAAAACGCCACCACGTTAACGACGTCTTCCACACAGTTCTTTAAAGAGAATTTTCCCTGGCTGCCCCAGGAACCCCGGTAGTCGAAATAAATGACATTCCATCCATGGCCCCGCACCACCTGTGCAAGATCAAGATTACGCTCATTGCCCGGATACCCATGTAACATCAATAAGGTAGGATGTTTTCCTGCTCCGTTGGCCCTATAGATAAAGCCAGCCAAAAGGGCATTGCCCGAAGGAATGAACAGTTCCGTCATGCCGGCGGGAGAATGGGTATCCCAGGATATATCCCGGAGAACGATGCTATCGGTTTGCGCCCAAACGCGGTGCGGGAAGAGGAAAAGTAACGCAATAAGGAGCTTTATAGGGGAATTATACATAAAGTTGAATGTACAAAAAATCTCCTATTCCTGTACGATCTTCCGGATGGTATTATTATAGGTATCTGCTATATACAGTGTTCCCTGGGCGTCTATACAAATGCCGAACGGCTGGTTAAAGCTGGCCGCAGTCCCGGTGCCATCCACACTTCCGGCTTTGCCGGTTCCCGCGATGGTAGTAACCTCACCCGCCGCAGTGACCTTGCGTATCAAATGATTTTGTGTGTCGGCAACGAATAGATTCCCATCCTTGTCGACACAAATAGCCGACGGTTGAAAAAAAGAAGCCTTGGCGCCAGTACCATCTGCCGTCCCCTCCTGCTGGTCGCGGCCTGCAATGGTCGTCACAACACCGCCGGAAGTAACTTTCCGTATTGTTTGCCCATAGGTGTCTGCCACATAAAAATTCCCTTTACCATCCGTGCAAATACCATAAGGGTCACTAAACATCGCCTGCGAACCAGTGCCATCTGCCCAACCTGTCTGGCAAGGTGTTCCCGCAATATTATATACATATCCTCCGTAGATCATACGGATCAGGCTGTTCCCCGCATCTGTCAGGTACGGCACACCAGCAGCATCCATACAAATGCCTGCCGGGTATTCAAATTTCGAGGTCGTAGCGGACCCGGTTGCATACCCTTCCGTACCCCCTGCCATCGTAGTGACGTTACCTGCCGTCGTCAATTTTCGGATGGCATGCGCGCTTTCATCTACAATATACAGCGTTCCCTGTCCGTCTCTGCAAATGCCCCAGGGCCCTTTGAATTGCGCGGTGGCAGCCGGCCCGTCCGTAAAACCACTCGTGCTCCCCGCCAGGGTGGTGACCACACCCCCGGCTGCTATCTTGCGTATCTTAAAATTGCCCCCGTCGGAAATATAGAGATTGCCGTCCGCATCGACACAAATGCCCATGGGCTGTTTAAACAGCGCGTTTTGACCCGTCCCGTCAGCAAAACCAGAAATACTTCCCACATAAGTAGACACCACATATGCCGGATCATAAGTTAATACCGGTCCTGTCACCGTTTGACTGCCTATCGTCAGGGTAACTGCACCTGTTCCCGCCTTGACAGGAATGGTCACAATCAGGGAATTTTCCGAGGCCGAAGACACCTGGGCTAACGCCCCATTTATCTTTACAATATCACTCGTCGAAGTGACGGAAAATCCCGTTCCAGAAATAGTAACACTCGTTCCCGCGGCGCCATGCGTCGGAGATATCGCAGATATCGTCACAGAGCCATTGCCCGGAACGGTATGGCCGATATTAAAAACACCTGGTTTTTTTATACAGGAAAAAGTGCAGCAGGAGATTATCGCTGCAAGGAATAGGGTGTTGAGTTTCATAGAAATTGGCTTTGGCAATACGCAATAACGTTAGGCAATCTGTTTTATTATATTTTTGCCAGGATCAACCGGCTAAGATCGCCAATTAGCCAATTCATAACAGGTGCGCCGATGGCATCCGCTACACGGGGAAACAGCCGGTTCAGCAATTGACTTAGTTCCAGGACGGCCACCTCCAGGACATCCCGGGGAACGACATTTACCGGCGAGCGAACGGCCATTGGTTACGCCAGGGTTTAGCTGGATCGTCATTTTATATGCCGGTTCAATACTAATAAATTACTAATATTTACCGGTAAAATCCACCCTGCAAAAAAAAACTGTATCTTCACGCAACTTTAAGTGCATAATTACAGTTGATTATGGCAACGGTAAATATAAATGACGAATCGTATGGATGTCATTCATAATAAGGATCTTGGAACGAAACAGAAAGCACTTGCCATTAATCTCGATCCCAAAATTTACGGCTCATTCGCAGAGATTGGCGCCGGTCAGGACGTCGCTGCTAATTTTTTCAAGGCAGGCGCCTCCTCGGGCACCATCGCCAAGACGATGTCTGCCTATGACATGACCTTCTCTGACGCCATCTACGGCGCACAAAAAGGTCGCCGGTATGTGAGTGAAGCCCGGCTGATATCCATGCTTGAAAAGGAATACGGACTCCTGATCGAACGTTTGGCCGAGAAAAGAGGGGCATCTACCACCTTCTTCGCCTTTTCCGATACGGTTTCCGCGCTTAACTACTACAAGACAAATGAAGGACATGGCTGGATGGGCGTCCGTTTTCAGCTGGAACCCAACGGCGCGTTCAATGACGTCGTGCTGCATCTTAAATTACTGGATAATGATAATGTCCTACAGCAACAGGCCGTAGGCATCCTTGGTGTCAACCTCATCTATGCCTGCTTTTACTATTACAAACACCCAACCGTATTCTTACTTTCGCTGATGGACAATTTGTCCAAAGACGGCGTTCAAATAGACATGATCCGTTTCGAAGGACCTGATTTTACCAAAGTGGACAACAGGCTGATGAGCCTGCATCTGGTAAAATATGGCTTCTCGGATGCGGCGCTTTTTGGCCCCGATGGCAAAAACCAACAGCCCTCCGAGGTCCTGTATAAAAAACACATCGTCGTCATCCGCGGACGATTCCGCCCCGTTATCAACGTGCACATGGATATGCTGAATAACGGGGTGAGACAATTTATACAGGAACCCGATGTGGACAAAGAAAATGTACGGGTCATTACGGAGCTGACCCTACAGTCGCTGAAAGAAAGAAATGCTGACGAAACCGCCGAGATTGATGAAAAAGACTTCCTCGACCGCGTAGATATTCTCTGCACCCTGGGGCAAACGGTTCTGATCTCTGATTTTCATGAATACTACAAGCTGGTGTCCTATCTGTCAAAGATCACCAAGCTCAAAGTAGGAGTGGTCCTGGGCTATCCCAATCTCGAGTATATTTTTTCTGAAGAACATTATAAAGACCTCGAGGGCGGCATCCTGGAATCCTTTGCCACCCTGTTCAGCCGTAAAGTAAAACTGTTCATCTACCCTACTTTACGCAATGGGGTCATTTGGAATTGTCTGCGCTTTAACCCTCCTTCGCACCTGGTTGACCTATACCGCTACCTTATCGCCAATAACAAAATTGAAGATATCAGACATTACGAAGAACGCAATCTTCAGATACAGACAGATAAGGTCCTGCAGCTCATCAAACAAGGCGCCGAAGGATGGGAGGAATATGTGCCGGCCGAAGTCGCAGCCATAATAAAAGAACGCTGCCTGTTCGGTTTTCCCTGCGAAGTTCACCCGGTGAAAGAAGACAAGACCAGCGCCGGGGAAGCCCTCTCTTAAGGTATCACCTGAACCCCTTTCCAGAACGCTATATGATCTTTAATATGTGCCGCCGCATCTTTCGGCTCCGGATAATACCAGGCGGCATCTTTGTTTAATTTCCCACTCACTTCAATGCTGTGATAAGAAGCAAGCCCTTTCCAGGGACAGACAGAATTTTTTTCGGACGCCTTCAGGTATTCTCTTTTTACGGAATGCGCAGGAAAATAATGATTGTTTTCTACAACAATGGTATCTTCACTTTCTGCAATGATGACTTCGTTCCAGATTGCTTTCATACAATGAAAATAAGTATTTTTATCGTTTAAAAAACTGCTGTTATGGCGCAGACATCCACTGATATCACCTTCACACACGGCATGGCCAATATCGATCCTTCGTTGCGTCTTCACTACGTCACCGCAGGCAGTGGAGATCGCACCGTCGTACTTCTTCACGGTTTCCCACAGACCTGGTGGGAATGGCACCAGGTGATCCCGGACTTTGTACACGCAGGCTTTCGGGTAATAGCCTTGGACTATCGCGGCGCAGGGTACTCGTCGCGGCCACACACAGGCTACGACAAACGGACAATGGCTGGCGACATCCACCTGTTATTGAAACAACACCTTCATATCAATGATCCCATTATATTGATCGGGCATGACATTGGGCTGATGGTGGCCTATGCCTACGCCCAGGCATACCGGGATGATGTATCGCACCTTGTAGTCGTGGACGCCCCCCTGCCAGGCACAACGGTGTTTGATCGCATCCGCGCCGACCCCCGCGTTTGGCATTTCGCCTTTCACGGCACCCGCGACGTTCCGGAAATGCTGGTTGCCGGCCGCGAACGCCAATATCTGCAGACCTTCTTCAACGCCCGTGTATACAATCCCTCTGCCAGCTGGGAAAAAGACTTTGATACATTTGTCAACGCTTACTCGGCGCCGGGAGCAATGCGCGCCGGTTTCGAATTGTATCGCGCCTTCGATCAGGACGCCGCGGACAACCGCGAGGCCTTGACGTCTAACGGAAAATTATCCATTCCAGTCCTGGCAGTCGGCGGCGCAATTAGCACCACCGGCTCTCTTATGGAAGAGATGATGCGCGAAGTGGCTGACAATGTCACCGGCATTCGTATCGCCGGAACAGCCCACTGGGTTGCCGAGGAAAACCCTTCCGCATTCATGACAGGCGTACTGGAATTTCTCCAACTTCAAAAATAATAACATGAACACAACAAAATGGTTCGATAGAAAGTTCGATCTTAATTTTGACACGGAAAAATATACGGCTATTCACTCCCGCCTGGAACAGGCGCCGGATACCCTCGGACAGATAGTCGCCCATCTACCCGAAGATATCCTGGTTTATAAGCCTGAAGGCAAATGGTCCATAAAAGAACAGATAGGCCATCTCTCCGTACTGGAACCGATATGGCGCATTCGTTTCCAGGACATCCGCGAGGAAAAACCCCGGTTGACACCTGCAGACCTCGATAACAGGGCAACATCCGAAGCCGGTTTTAATGACTATACCCTCTCCTCTTTATTGGAAAAATTCGCGACCGAAAGAAAAGCCACCTTATCGCTGCTGAACGGCATTGACGCGCTGGATATCACCAAAACAAGCCTGCACCCCCGCCTGCAGCAACCCATGCGGATCATCGACCTGGCCTATTTTGTCGCAGAACATGACGACCATCATATCTCCTGTATCCGGGAGCTTATTCCGAAAATCGACTAACCTCGGCCATCGTGAACCCTTATGCCCTGATCTTCACCCGCACCTGTCCCCGGGCGGCATTCAGACCAGCTCCGCCCCAAACGCATGGTCAATGACGATCTTCCACGATCCGTCATCCTGTTGCCGCATGACTTCGATGCCTTTCGCGCTGATCTTTACCTCCTTGCCATCCGTAATGTTCCACTCGGACCGGCCGACCGCTATGTTCCCCGTCTGGAGACAATAAACCGTTTTGATCTCCATTTTTCCTTTGATGGCTAAAATGGCTTTTATCGCTTCTTCAAATTTTGCTGCGCCGGATACCGGTTTCCCCGGCTCGGGTACGATGATGCCGCTATTGTCATACATACTCATTACGGTAGCGACATCTCCTGTGTTGAATGCTGCTGCCAATGTTGCATGAGCATCTTCTGCTCTTTTGGGTAAATTCATGTTGTTGTATTTAATTATGATTAAGAATGTGCGGATTTTCAGCTGGGCCGCCGGGCCGCTGCCACGGCTCATAGGATAGATGAAAAATTTTTATTTGCGGCAATGTTCCCGATAAACTGGTCTATCTGCCCGTACACCTTACTAAATAAGAAAGGCCCCATGCTTACCCGTTTGACCCCTAATTGACGTAATACGTCGAAGCCGGGAAGACCCGGGAAACACATCACGTTCAACGGCAGCCGGGTAGCATTTACCGCTTCTGCAATGTCCTGTTCCTTGACGATAAAAGGCAGGAAGATGCCATCAGCCCCTGCTGTTTCATAGATCTTTACCCGGTGATGGGTTTCCTCCGCCTTGTTTTCCACATTTAAAAGAAATGTATCGCAACGGACATTGATAAAGAGATCCAATCCGGCGGACTCCAGCTTGTTCCGGATGAATGCCACCGTCCTGGCAAAACCCCGCGCCTCTCTTAGGGTTCGTACCGATGAGGTAATGATCGAATCCTCGATATTGATCCCTGATACTCCCAGCTCGATCAGCTTCAGAATATTGTTATAAATTTCCTCGTCAGAGGACCCATACCCCATTTCCATGTCCACCGACAGCGGTATCTGGATGGAAGACAGAATGCGCGTAATAACAAAGAGATAATCCCGGAATGGCATCTTTTCACCGTCTTCATAACCCAGACACTGCGCAACTGCTGCGCTTGATGTGGCGACGGCAGAAAATTGTTTTCCCTGAAGAAGCCTGGCGCTGTGGGGATCCCAGGCGTTTGGCAATACCAACAGATCGCCCGACTGGTGTAAGTGTTTAAATTGTTGAAAATTGGGGGACATAGTTTTTTGTATTTCTTGCCCCAAAAATAGAAGGACAAAAGATCCCCAAATTGTACAAAACGGAACGAACTCTTAATTCTTGGAAATAATCTGCCCAACGGGATAGGCTTCAGGCAAGTAGGACGAAGGAGTAAACCCGGCAAAAGACTTAAAATCCCGGATAAAATGCGACTGATCGAAATAGCCGCAATCATAGGCTATAGAAGTGAGAGAATCCTGTTTTTCGGAAATAAGTTGCAGACTGGTCTAATTGCGCTTCTTCGATAAGTCTGGAATATAATGTCCTCACCGGCGCCCCAAACAGATCCCTTCCATCAGCTATCTGGTTATTGAATTCGTGAATATCCTCGTTTAAAAAATAGGCCGCAGAATGCGCGTAGAACCGGACCCCCAGCATCTTGTTCTTTCCCATTGACTTCACGGCCAGCGGCTGAGTGATCTTACCCCACAATTCAACGGGTGGCGTGACAAAGAAGTTATCATTGACGGCCGACTTCCATATGCCCTCGCCCAGATTAAAAATGATCTCCATATGACCTCCAGGAAATACAGTGTCATCGAGTTCAACAGACGTATCCGACTCGAAAGTATAATAACACTTTACGTAAGGCTTCAAACGATCGCCGGGTATGATTTCTCTATATTGCATGCAGCGTAAGCCCCGTAAAATTAATTAAAATTGTATTTAATTCTGTCATCTTATTATATTCGGGTGCCTCAATTGGCGTTACGACAATGATGAAACGATCTATCTTTTCTGTCTTTCTTCTGATCCTGCTCCTTGGATGCCATCCCAATCCCTATAAAGCTACCAATAAAGCCTATAAAGACCAGGCCAGAGATTATGCCCGCATCATACGCCAGAGTCCCCTGCCGGTGGGTACGGACTCGGTGCCGCTGCCCCCTTATTGGGTAGGCACGACCAATTTCAATCTCCGCAAACCCAATTTCGTGATCATCCATCATACGGCCCAGAACAGTTGCCCCCAGACTTTAAAGACCTTTACCGTGGTGAGCACCCAGGTGAGTGCTCACTATGTCATCTGTAAGGACGGCACCATACATCATATGCTGAACGACTATTTAAGGGCCTGGCAGGCTGGCGTCAGCAAGTGGGGAAATCTAACGGATATCAATTCGATATCCATTGGGATCGAACTGGATAATAACGGAGCCGAACCCTTTCCCGAGCCGCAAATCAATAGCCTGTTGCACCTGCTCGCCAGTCTAAAAAACAGTTATACTATTCCCACGGCCAATTTCATCGGACATGGCGATATCGCACCCACCCGTAAGAACGATCCCAACGCTGCCTTCCCCTGGAAGACACTGGCAGATAAAGGCTTCGGTCTATGGTATGGAGATACAACTAACATAGCCGTACCGAATGGTTTTAGCAGCCTGATGGCGCTCCGGCTCATCGGGTATGATGTACGGGATAGCAGCGCCGCAGCCCTGGCCTTCAAACGCCATTTCGAACAGGATACCCTTCGCTCCTGGGGCGAGCCGGAAAAAAAGATATTGTATACCTTATACCCGAAATATCAATGATCTCCACTATAAGAACCACCTCCGACAACCCCGATTTCCGGGAACTCGTCCGGGCATTGGACCAGGACCTTGCCCTTCGCGACGGCGCCGACCATGGCTTTTATGCCCAATTCAACAAGATCGATCTTCTCCAGCGCACAATTGTCGCATACGAAGATAAAACCCCCGTCGGCTGCGGCGCCATCAAGGCCTTTTCGGACGAGGCTATGGAGGTCAAAAGAATGTTTGTCCCTGTCGGCAAAAGAGGGCAAGGTATCGCTTCTACCATACTTTCCGCGCTGGAGGACTGGGCAAAAGAATTAGGATATAAAAAATGTGTCCTGGAGACAGGAAAAAGACAACCCGAGGCTATCGAACTCTATAAAAAAAATGGGTATACCATCACGCCCAATTACGGGCAGTACATCGGCATCGATAACAGCGTGTGTTTCGAAAAAGTTATAAAAGAATTACCATGAATAAGATCGAGATCCTGACTACACAAACAGCCAACGCCTACGATTGGACGAACAAGCTGATCAATTCCATTCCCCATGATAAATGGGACCAAACCCCTGAAATCATCGAATCCAACGTCACCTGGCAGGTCGGACATTTGATCATGAGCTTTTATTACCATTCCATCATGGTCATTACCGGGCATCAAATGGATATCCTGCAGCAGATACCCATGAAGGAATATGATAAATTGTTTACCCATGCCGCGCCCCGTGAGGCCGTCGGAAAAACTGACCCGGTCGTACTACAAAGCCAATTGGCCCTGTTACAGCAAAAATCACTTCACACCATCAGGACGCTATCTCCGGACGACCTCGAAAAGAAGGTAGAACCTACCACAATACCCCACCCCATCGCCACCAGTAAATTCGACGCGATAGACTGGAATATAAAACACACCATGTGGCATTGCGGTCAGATCGGTATGCTGAAGCGGATCATTGACGAACGCTTTGACTTCGGTCTGATAAAAGAATAAATTGAAGTTCCCGACGGCGGCAGGACAACATAACAGGTCTTGTCACAGACTGCGAATGGCCTCCGCAACCCCGGCCGCAGCACGCGGCGCCAGAATAGGATTGGCGATCCCGTTCAGATCATACACGATCTTCCCGTTGCGAATGGTCATCTCGCATTCCAGCTTCTGCTTGCCTTCTATTTTGTACCCGGTAAAATCAAAAAAGCCAAACCGTCCGCTGCGCAGGCCAAGAACAGCGATATCCGCTACCGCCCCGACAGAGAGATTTCCTAATTCCTCATGCTTGATCTCGCGCGCAGGATTCCAGGTTGCCGTTTGTATTACGGTTTCGAGGGGCATACCCATCGCCATAAATTTGGACATCATATTCAGCATGTCCTTCATGGCGCCATTGACATTACTCATATGTATATCCGTGCTGAGCGAATTAGGGACAAACCCGCTTTTCAACGCCGGTATCGCCTGGGAAAAGGCAAAGCTGATCTCGCCATACCCTACGTCAAAAACAGTCCCTTTTTTCTGCGCCTCCAGGACAAAGGGCTTCAGGGTTTTGGTCACCGGATCGACAATTGACTCCCTTGTCTTCAATTCTCCGAAACAGTGGGTAAAGATATCGCCCGGGCGCAGGTGTTTGAAGAAAAGCTCATTGATGGATAAAGGAGGATTGTTCCCCCCAAAATCCACCATCACCGGGATATTAGCCAAATTACCCGCAATCACCGCTTCGTCCACCGGCGTCCATTCCGGTCCAACATAATGGGCCACTTTTACACCTACGACATAGTCGTGGTATTGCCGGGCCATCTGCCCCGTCAGTTTTCCATCCATATCCTTTGTATCCTGTTCATAGGGTGTTCCATGCATACCCGACCCTACGATATTCAGGAATGCCAGCACCCTGGTCCGGGAAATATCGATCACCTGCCGTTTGAAGGTCGGGAAATCACGCCAGCCCGAAGAGCCGGCATCCACCACCGTAGTGACGCCGTTACGGAAAGTGAACCCATCCGGAACAATAGCCTCCGGACCTCCATTATAGGCCCTGCCGGGGTCCGTCCCGTAAAATACATGGGTGTGAATATCGATAAGACCAGGCGTGACATATAGCCCCCTGGCATCTACCACCTGTATCGCCTGCTTGGGATCGATGTTCTTTTCTACCCTGACGATCTTGCCGTCTTTTACGGCAATGTCGAGAGAATCGTGCAGTTTGTTCTTTGCGTCGATGACATATCCTCCTTTGATAAGGATATTGTATTGCTGAGACTGCGCGTTATGAAAGGCACAAACCAACAACAACAGCATACACCTTTTATACATGTAACAGTTAGTTTTTGAGCAGCTGCAACCAGCCTTTGCCAGTTGCAGCCGTCAGTGAGATCAGGTTAGACATAAGCGATACAATCCATCTCCACCAATGAGTCTCCCGGTACACCGCCCTTGGCAACGGCAACGGTCGTACGCACCGGAGGCTTTGCCCCAAAACGGCCCTGGTAGACCTCATTCATCCCTTTATAATCTGCAATGTCATTCAGGAATACAGTCACCTTCAACACTTTTTCCATCGACGATCCGGCGGCAATGAGCTCTTTCTCCAGCTCTTTCAGGACGATCTCCGTATGTGCCTTGATCTCAAAAGGAGCGACATGCGCGCCCTTGCCGGCAATAAATATGAGACCATTGTATTTGGTCGCCCCGGAAAACAGCGGTACCTGCTGGTTGTCGACCACATTGAACACTTCTTTTTCCGCGCCTGCAACGGGCACAGTCGCGTGGCTCACAGCCTTGGCGCCTTCCGCCTTAGCTAAAAGACCGACTCCGGCTACACCGGTTACTGACATTAAAATTCTTTTGAGGACATTTCTTCTTTGCTTTTCCATGGATTCTCTTTTTTGCGTGAAAGTGATGGTGAATATGAATTAAGATAATTTGCAATTTATTTGCAATAAATATAGCTAATTTTCCAAAGTATCCCGTATATTTTGCAAAAATTGCACAACATGAAATCAACTGCCTGGCAACGTGCCGAAATGCCGACCGGAACATCTGTCGTGCTTGACGAACGATCGCTCGAAGCGTCCAATGCCAATCTGCTCACCGTATTAAAAGAAGGCCAGCAAGTAATGGATATGGGTTGTGGATCAGGCGCTATTACACAGGGCATTGCAAAAATGGTTGGCAAAAAAGGCAGCGTACTGGGTATCGATCGCAGCCAGGAATTGATCGATCAGGCAAAAACAAAATTTGCTTCCATCGGCAACCTGTCTTTTGATTGCGCCGATATCCTTGATTACCCCGAAGAAACGAAATTCGACATCATAACTACGGCCCGTACTTTGCAATGGATAGCAGACCCCGCCCCCGTTATCCAAAAAATGATCAGGCTGCTCCGGCCGGATGGCATTCTTTGTGTACTGGACTATAATCATACCCGCATTGAATGGGACAAACAACCCCCACAAAGCATGTTGTTCTTTTATGATCAATTCCTCCGGTGGCGTTCTGATGCGGGAATGGATAATGATATAGGCGATCATATCGGCTCCATCCTGGAAACACAAGACATGAAGATCATCCTGTCCCGGGACCAGTCTGAATACAGTGAATATGGAACTCCGGGCTTTCAGACACAGATAGCTATCTGGACAAAAGTAGCCCAGACAAGAGGACGTCAGCTGGTGAGCGACGGGTATCTGACAGAGAAACAAAGATTGACGGCAATAGACGAATATACGGAGTGGTGCGCTACCAGCGCCCGGTGGATGAAACTCAATTTAATGGTAGTACACGCCACCAGGATATAAATTATTTCACGCCATCACAGACTCCTCCTAACTTTATCCCAAACTAAAAAAAATGATAGCATTTCTAGGCATGGGCCTGCTGGGCTCTAATTTCGTCCGGGCCATGATCAATAAGGGCGCTCAGGTACAGGTATGGAACCGCACCGCAGCAAAGGCCACGCAAATGGAACAATACGGCGCTAAAGCTTTTTCTAATGTGGTGGATGCCGTAAAAGGCGCAGATATCATCCATCTTACACTGAAGGACGATGCCACGGTGGACGAAGTACTGGCCGCAGCCAGCGCAGGTCTTCAACCCGGCGCGACGATCATCGATCATACGACCACCTCAGTTCCCGGGGCCATACAAAGAACTGCCGATTGGAAAAAACGCGGCTTCACCTATTTACATGCACCCGTATTCATGGGGCCAGCCAATGCTTTGGAAAGCACCGGCAATATGCTGGTCTCCGGCGATCAGACCGTCATCGCCCGGCTGGAAACACACTTATCCAAAATGACGGGCAAACTCATCAACTTCGGTGACGAAACAGGTAAAGCCGCAGGAATGAAACTCATTGGCAATAATTTCCTGGTAGCCTTTACCGCCGGGATCGCCGATACCCTTTCGCTGGCCAAAGCATTGCACATTCCCGTTAGTGACCTGTTTGCCCTTTTCGATTCCTGGAACCCCGCCGCTATGTTGCCCGGCCGGTTGAAGAGAATGTCGGGTGGCGACTACAGCAATGCCTCCTGGGAACTGAACATGGCCAGAAAAGATGCGGGGCTGTTCCTGCAGGCTGCACAACAGGCTGGAACCAAACTGGTGGTCATTCCTGCCATCGCCGCCGAAATGGATCGCTGGATAGAAAAAGGACACGGCAGTGATGACTGGACAGTGATAGCCAAAGATGCTATTCAGTAAAGGCCTGATACAGGCATAGTACAGGCAATGCCTGTGTCCAAAAATAACCCGTTATTGGTCATAAAACGCCCCAGTTCACCTCCAATTACCTGCTTACGAACGGGCTGGCATCGACTTTGAAACAGCTATTGTATCCGATCACTAAAAATTTAATCGTATGCGATTGAAAAACAAAGGGCTAGCCGGTTGTTTTGTTATAGCAGCATTTGCTTTTGGCGGGCTTATCGCTTGTAACAACAGCGATTATAAAAGTTCTGATGACAGCACAGTTCGCGATAGTGTCAAGGGAGGGCCAGAATGCACTGGATGATTATGTCAACAATCATATTGAATATCCGCAACAAGCCATCGATGACAATACCTCAGGAACCATCCGGGTATCTTTTGTTGTAGATGAAAAAGGTAACGTCACAAGGGCTCATATCATCGGCAACAAGCTTGGTAATGGGCTGGACGAACAGGCGCTGAAAGTAGTGAGCAATATGCCCACATGGAAGCCCGGAAAAGTCAATGGCAGGAATGTGAAAACAAGGCTTGAGCTACCTATCTCATTTCAGGTAGAAGCCTAGTCCGAGCCGGTCCGAAGGTTGCTCACCATCGGCCCGAAGATTGCTCCCCATAAGCGAAGCCCCCGAAAGGGGGCTTTGCCTTTATTCACGGAGGCGGCCGGAGCCTTTATAAATGAAGATCCACTTTTTTGCCCGTACGTACCGATTCATAGATCGCATCGATGATCTTCAGGTCTTTCACCGCCTCTTCCCCATCCACAGGAACGACAGGCTGCGCCCCTTGTAACAGAATATCCGACATCTCTTCCATTTGCACGGTCTGATGGGTGACGATGGGCTGGTTTAATTCCCCCTTGCTGGTCCGCCCTTTTATCGGCCCATAACCCGTCGACGGCCACATCTCGGCAAACCCCGAAGAGCCGTTCAGGAAGAACCGGTCCAGGTTATTCATATTATAAGTAGACAGACAGGAGGCTACTGCACCGCTTGGAAAACCCAGCTGAAACTGTATCGTCTCGTCTACACCCTCCTTGAACTTTTCATGATTGGTCTTTGTCTCCTCCGCAGTCACCCATATCGGGTCTTCCCCTACCATATAACGCGACCCATTTATCGAGTAAATGCCGATGTCCATCAAGGACCCGCCACCCGACAGCTGTTTGTTCAGCCGCCATTGCGTAGGATCGCCAATGCTAAAACCTGTTAGACCCTGGAAGAAAAGGATCTTACCGAACTCTCCTGCCTTACGCATCCGGATCACCTCCAGCGTGTGCGGCTCGAAATGCATGCGATAACCTACCAACAGTTTCACCTTTGCCTGCTTACAGGCATCAACCATTTCCTGCCCTTCTTTGGCATTGACAGCCATCGGCTTTTCACTGATAGCATGTTTGCCAGCCTTTGCTACCCGGATCACCTGGTCATGATGCAATGCATTGGGCGTGATCACATATACGGCGTCAATATCCGGATTGTCCCTGATCTTATCGAAGTTCTCATAATTGTAGCAATTCTTTTCCGGTATATTATATTTGGACTGCCAGGCTTTGACCTTCGATGGAGTTCCGCTGATGACCCCTACCAGTTTCGCTTTCTTACAGCTCTGCATCGCTTCCGCCACCCTTGTTCCATAACTACCCAGCCCCATGATCGCCACCCGAAGCACCGGACCATCATACGGATGTGTATCAAAACTTGCTTTGCTCGCCGAAGCAGAATTGGATAATACAGAAAATGCAACAGCCGAACCGGTTAATTTTTGTAGAAAATCACGACGTGTAGGCATAAAAGCAATTTTTGTTGGTTAAATATAAGAAGCTCCTGTCTTCCTAAGTTACGAGACTTACCCTTATCCTTTTTACTTACTCAAAAGAAATCTGCATAAAATACGATTTTCCGAAAACGTTTTCGTAAAAAAAGATAGACTGGCGCCGGGTTATGGCAGGTCGATGGCCTAATTTGACCATGAACTAATATTTTCTCCCCTTATGAAAAAAAATCTAATGTCCTGTGTGCTCTTTATCGGTCTGCTGGTATTGTCAACTTTTCTTTACCGATGTAGAAAACCCGACCTCGCCGGACCAGGACCGGCCTCAGCTAATCTCAAGACCCAGACGACAACTGCAGCTGTAACCCCCCAGATCACTTCGTTTGTGCATCCCGGTGTGCTAAACACGCAGTCCAGCCTGCAATTTGCAGCAGACCAGGTCAACGGCGGCGACGCAGGCCGTCTCGCCTCTTATCAGAAAGTGCTTGATTTTATCAACAGCCACACCTATCCCACTTCGTTTCCCTCAGTCGTGGTTGTAGGGTCGAATGGCGCCTCCT
>Ga0207671_10000323_pt1 | contig 70179 bp, 62 predicted proteins | sample KBSC24metaG_FD_184352 | JGI IMG/M metagenome (GOLD analysis project Ga0207671, IMG submission 184352) | Corn rhizosphere microbial communities from Kellogg Biological Station, Michigan, USA - KBS C2-4 metaG (SPAdes) (version 2) | ecosystem: Host-associated > Plants > Roots > Rhizosphere > Soil... | reverse complement strand
AGGGTGCGCAGGCGGCGCAAGGCATACCCCACGGCGTCGCTCTCCAGCAGGGTGTCCGGCCCGGCGCCCCTCGTCATCGCCGTCCAGACGGCGGCGGCGGGCGCCGTGGCGGGGCACTCCATCATCTTCGCCAGCAGCTCCCGCTCGGTGACGGCGCCCATCAGCACGCCGTGCGACGCGATGAGGGCCGTGCCCATCCGCCGTTCGGCCATCACCGCCGCGGCCTCCTTCAGGGTCCGCTGCGGGTCCAGGATCAGGGCCGGGCGGCGCGGGATCTCCTCGATCGGGGTGCGCAGGTCATCGTCCAGGGCCGGCACCCGGGCCAGCGTCTCCAGCAGCTCGGATTCGGTCAGGGGGGTGGTGGCGCGAACATCGAAGTCGAACATCAGGTGCTCCTTTTCCAGCTTTTCTCGTGTTTTGTTTCCAGAAGCCTGAGGTCCGTCGGTGGCGATGGTCTGGCTGTTCGGTGACCTTTCCGAAACGATGTCCGGGCGCCCCACGGGAGCCGCGTGTTAAAACTGATCCCTCATGTGCGGAATCGTTGGCTACGTGGGTTCTAAGCAGGCCGTACCCTTGCTGGTCGCCGGGTTGTCCCGCCTGGAGTACCGGGGGTACGACTCCGCAGGCATCGCCGCCATCGGACCCCAGGGGCTGCGGGTGGTGCGGCGGCCCGGCAAGCTGTCGGTGCTGGCGAACGCGCTGGCCGAGGAGCCCATCCCCGGCACCATCGGCATCGGCCACACCCGCTGGGCCACGCACGGGCGTCCCTCGCAGGAGAACGCTCATCCGCACACGGCCGGGTCCGTCACCGTCGTTCACAACGGCATCATCGAGAACCACCTGGCCCTGCGCTCGCAGATGGAGGCGCTGGGCCGCAAGTTCTCGTCGGACACCGACACGGAGGTGTTCGCCCACCTGATCGATCAGGCGATCGCCGAGGGGGCGTCGTCGCTGCCGGCGGCGGTGCGCACCGCCATCGGTCAGGTCGACGGCACCTACGCCATCGTGGTGCTGTGCGAGCGGTTCCCCGACACCATCGTGGCCGCGCGTAACGCTTCCCCGCTGGTGGTGGGCGTCGGCAACGGCGAGTCGTTCGTCGCCTCCGACGTGCCCGCCATCCTGGAGCACACGCGCAAGATCGTGTTCCTCGAGGAGGGGGACATGGTAGAGATCCGGGCGAGCGGCTACCAGGTCAGCGATCGCGCCGGCCAAGCGGTGACCCGCCCCATCGAGACGATCACCTGGAGCGCGGCCCAGGCCGAGAAGGACGGCTATCCGCACTTCATGCTGAAGGAGATCTTCGAGCAGCCGCGCGCCGTGGCCGACACGCTGCGGGGGCGCCTGCTGCCCGAGAGCGGCGACGCGGCCCTGGAGGGCATCGACATCCCCCTGGACAAGGCCAACCGCATCGTGCTGCTGGCCTGCGGGACGTCGTACTACGCGGCGCTGGTGGGCAAGTTCCTGATCGAGACGCTGGGCCGCCTGCCCTGCGAGGTCGATCTGGCCAGCGAGTTCCGGCACCGCGATCCGGTGATCGGACCGGGCGACGTGGTGGTGGCCATCTCGCAGAGCGGCGAGACCGCCGACACGCTGGGCGCGGTGCGAGAGGCGCGGGCGCGCGGCGCCTGGGTGATGGCGATCGCGAACGTGGTGGGCTCGGCCATCCCGCGCGCCTCGGACGCCACGTTCTACACGCACGCGGGGCCGGAGATCGGCGTCGCCTCGACGAAGTGCTTCACCGCGCAGTTGACGGCGCTGGCCTTGCTCGCGCTTTACGTGGGACGGCGGCGGGGCACGCTGAGCGAGGAGGCGGGCCGAAAGCTGGCGACGGCGATGGCGGCCCTGCCCGAGCGCATGACCCGCTGCCTGGAGCAGCTGGCCCCCTCGGCGAAGACCCAGCCCCCGCTGACCGAGCTGGCGCTGCGCTTCCGGGGCGCGCGCGACTTTCTGTTTCTGGGCCGCGGCGTGAATTACCCCATCGCGCTGGAAGGCGCCCTGAAGCTGAAGGAGATCTCGTACATCCACGCCGAGGGGTACGCGGCGGGGGAGATGAAGCACGGCCCCATCGCCCTGATCGACGACGGACTGCCGGTGGTGGTGATCGCGCCGCGCGGCCCCGGCTACGAGAAGGTGATGTCGAACCTGCAGGAGGTGCGGGCGCGCAAGGGCACCGTCCTGGCGGTCGCCAGCGAGGACGATCAGGCCATCGCCGGCCAGGTCGAGGCGGTCCTGCGCGTGCCGCAGATCGAGCCGCTGCTGCAGCCGTTCCTGACGGTGCTTCCGCTGCAGCTGCTGGCCTACGCCATCGCCACGGCTCGCGGCAACGACGTGGATCAGCCGCGCAACCTGGCCAAGAGCGTCACCGTCGAGTAGCGGGCGGCTACAGCGACACGATCTTGTGGCCGTGGCGCGCCCGCAGGGCGCGGGTCACGTCGCGCGTGTCGACGACCAGCGCCGCCTGTTCGACCAGCGCCGCGTAATCCACGGCGCTGTGGTCGGTGGTGATCACGACGGCGTCGTAGCGGTCGGGGTGCAACGCCACGCTGTGCAGGGTCAGCGCGCCCAGCGCCAGCGTGGCCACGTGCGGATCGTGATAGTCGACGTCGGCGCCTTCCCGGTGTAGCAGCTGCAAGATGTCCAGGGCCGGCGACTCGCGGATGTCGTCGGCATCGCGCTTGTAGGCGACCCCGCAGACCAGCAGGCGGGCGCCGCGCACGCTCTTGCGGCGCTCGTTCAGGGCGCGGGCCACCAGGGACGTCACGTACTCGGGCATGGCCGAGTTGATGTCGTCGGCCAGGGCGATGAACCGGGCGTGATAGGTCAGCGTGCGCAGCTTCCAGGACAGGTAATGGGGATCGACGGGCAGGCAGTGGCCCCCCAGGCCCGGGCCCGGATGAAACGGCATGAACCCGAAAGGCTTGGTGGCCGCGGCGGCGATCACCTCCCCCGTGTCCAGGCCCAGCCGCCCGCACATGATGGCGATCTCGTTGACCAGGCCGACGTTGACGGCCCGGAAGGTGTTCTCCAGCAGCTTGGCCATCTCGGCCGCGTCGGTGGACGTCACCGGGACCAGCTGCTGGATGAACGCACCGTACAGGGCGCGCGCCACCTCCAGGCTGAGGGGAGAGATGGCGCCCAGCACCTTGGGTGTGTTCGCGATGCCGAAGGCGCGGTTGCCCGGGTCGACCCGCTCGGGCGAGAAGGCCAGAAAGAAATCGCGATCGGGCCGCAGCCCCCGCTGCGCCAGGCGGGGCAGCAGCACCTCGCGCGTGAAACCGGGGAAGGTCGTGCTCTCCAGGACGATCAGCTGCTGGGGGCGCATGTGCGCCGCGATCACGTCGGCGGCCGCCATGATGAACGAGTTGTCGGGATCCTTCGTCTTGTTCAGCGGCGTGGGGACGCAGATGACGATGGCGTCGGCCTGGGCCAGCACCGCGGGATCGGCCGCGGCGGTCAGGCGGCCGGAACCCAGCAGCTGGCCGACCGTCTCAGAGGGAACATCCCGCACGTGCGAGCGGCCGGCCCGCAACGCCTGCACCCTTTCCTGGTCGTTGTCATAGGCGGTGGTGGGGAAGCCGGCGCGCGCGATCTCGATGGCCAGCGGCAGGCCCACGTAGCCGGCGCCCACCACGGCGACGCGCGCCTGGCGGGACCCGATCTTTTCCAGCAATGACGACGCGGACACGCCGGCGATGATTGCAGGGATCGGCCCGCCCACAAAGCGAGGCCGCTGGCCGGCCCGCCCGACGGGCTGGGTATAGTTGCCGGGTGCGGCCCGACCCGCAAATCCCCGATCAGCAAATCCCCGACCCTCCCGAGGACCTCGAAGACCTGCAGGCGTGGGCCGTCACCTACGGTGTGGACGGCCGGTTGGACGACGTCATCATCGGGGCGACCGGGCAGTCGGGCGCCGTCTTGCCGGGCCGCGGGGGCGAGGAGCTGACCTACCGGCAGATCCTGCTGGATCCGGCGCGGGATCCGGCGCGGCGGCGTTACTTCGATCCCGCCGAGACGGCCCGCGCCTTCTTGCACCGCATGGCCAAGCTGGTGGCGGCCCACCGTGAGGCGAAGGCCTATCTGGAGGCGAACGGCCGGGAGCCCGAAGATGAAACGCTGGCCGCTTTTCTGGCCCGGCTGCGCGACGAGCGTGAGGCGCGGCGCGCCGACCAGGCGGCGGTGCGGCCCGTGGGCACGTACGAGGTGGTGGGCGTGCGCGTGATCAGCCAGCCCACGCCGCTGCTGCTGTACGACGAATTGCCGCTGACGGGCCCCCGCTACCGCGACGGCCAGCGCGAGCGCGAGGTGGGGCTGGCGCTGCTGGGCTGGCGCGACGAGCCGCTGCGCTTCACCCGGCCCGGCGCCACCTTCGGTCCGCGCGAGGTCCCCGCCGTGACGCAGCTGGCGGCGCTGGACGCCATGATCGACTTTCTGCGCGACCCACGCGAGGCGGACGCGCACGTCACGCTGACGGAGCTGCTGCAGCTCCCCGCATGGAAGTACGCGCTGGGCACGCTGGATGAAAGCCTGGCCCGCCTGGCCAGCGGCGAGGGCCGGGGAAAGGCCGACGGCGCCGAGGAGCGCGTCGCCTTCCGGCTGACCTTGCTGCCCGACGGCGCCGTGAACGTCGATCCCGTCATCCAGAAGCGGCGCGGCCGGCGGCCCTTCTCGGCGGGGGCCAAGATCCCCTGGTTCAGCCTGCCCGAGCGCCGCCACCTGACCGCCGCCGACCGCGCCGTGTTCCAGGCCTACGACGATCGCTTCGCGCGCCGGCCCCAGGCGGGGTGGGGTGGGCCGCTGACGCCCGCCCAGACCTTCGGCGTGCTGCGCGCCCTGATCGATCACCCGGCGGTGCTGCTGGAAGGGGACCGCCCCGGGGCGCGGCTGGAGATCCGGCAGGGACGCCTGCGCCTGCGTTTTGTCGGGCAGCGGGACGGCAGCCTGGCGCCGCAGTTCGAGCTGCTGGACCGGACGCTGCTGGCGCCCGAGGTGGCGTCCGCCCTGCGCGACGATCGCCACGTCATCCACGTGCGCCGCGCGGGCGCCGACGGTGTGGAGGGCGCAGGCGCCCAGATCCTGCTGGCGCAGATCACGCCCCAGGCGGCGGCCGTGGTGCAGGCGCTGGCCCTGGCGCCGGCGCGCTTCCCGCCGGATGCCCACGACGCGCTCGCCACGCGCCTGGAATCGTTACAGGAGTCCGTTGACATCGAGTTCCCCTCGCAATGGACGCGCTCGATAGACCCGGCCGACGATCGGCCGATCGCCCGGCTGGATCTGCTGGTCTCGGGCGCGTTGCAGGTCCGGCTGTCGGTGCGGCCGGTGAAGCTGGGGCCGCTGTTCGCCCCCGGTGACGGTCCCACCCTGGTGCTGGAGGGGCAGGGCCGCGATCGGCATGGCGCCCGGCGCGACGTGACCGAGGAGCGGCGGCGCGCCCTGGCCCTGGTCGAGCGCCTGCAGCTGGCGGGCGCCGAGGAGCAGGAGCCGTGGTGCTGGCGGGTGAGCGCCGGCGATCGGGCCCTGGGGATCGTGGCCACGCTGAAGGAGCTGGGCGACGAGGTGCTGGTGGAGTGGGCGGACGACGCGCGGCTGGTCTCGCTGGGCAGCGTCAGCCGCGCCGACATCCGCATGAAGGTCGCCGACCGCAAGGACTGGTTCGCCGTCGACGGCGGCGCCACGGCCAAGAACGGCGAGGTGGCGCGCCTGTCGGATCTGCTGGCGGCCATCCGCGAAGGCAGCCGTTACGTGCGCGTCGGCGAGCGCGGCTTCGTCCGCCTGGAGGAGTCGCTGCGCGAGGCGCTGGCGCGGGCCGAGGGGGCCGTGTTCGAGAACCGCGGCACGATCGAGCTGGCCCCCGTGGCCAGCGACGTGCTGATGGGGCTGGTCGAGCGCGAATCGCAGCTGGAGGCGACCGATGCCTTTCTGGGCTTGCGGCGCCGGATCAAGCAAGGTGCCGCCGAGGAGCCGCAGCTTCCGCCGGCTTTGGAGGCGCGGCTGCGCCCGTATCAGAAGGAGGGCGTGGTCTGGCTGGCCCGCCTGGCCCACTGGCAGGCGGGCGCCATCCTGGCCGACGAGATGGGGCTGGGAAAGACCATCCAGACGCTGGCGGTGCTGGTGTGGCGGGCCGCGCGCGGGCCGGCGCTGGTCATCGCGCCCACGTCCGTGGTGGGCAACTGGATCGACGAGGCGGCGCGATTCGCCCCCGAGCTGCGCGTGCACGTGCACCGCGGGGCTGGTCGGGCCGACGCGCTGCGCGCGCTGGGGCCGGGCGATCTGGTCATCACCAGCTATGCCATCGCCACCCTGGACGCCGAGGCGCTGGCCGGGATCCGCTTTGCCACCATGGTGGTGGACGAGGCGCAGGCGGTGAAGAACGCCTCGACCGAGCGGGCGAAGGCGCTGCGCGAGCTGGACGTGGAGTGGCGTTTGGGGCTGACCGGCACGCCCATCGAGAACCATCTGGGCGAGCTGTGGAGCATCTTCCGCGTGCTATCGCCGGGGCTGCTGGGGAGCTGGGAGCAGTTCCGCGCCCGCTACGCCATCCCCATCGAGAAGTTCGGCGACGACGCGCGTCGCAAGGCCCTGGCGGCGCTGCTGCGGCCGTTCGTGCTGCGCCGGACCAAGGCCGAGGTGGCGCGCGAGCTGCCGGCCCGCACCGAGATCGTGCGCGTGGTGCGGCTGTCGGAAGAGGAGCAGGGGCTGTACGAGGAGCTGCGACGTTCCACCATCGAGGCGCTGGCCGAAGCGAAAAAGGATCCCGATCGCGACGCCAGCGATCTGCGCTTCACCTTGCTGGCGGCGCTGACGCGGCTGCGCCAGCTGTGCTGTCACCCGCGGCTGGTCTACCCGCGCACCTCGGCGGGCTCATCGAAAGCGGCGTACCTGCTGGATCTGCTGGCCACGCTGCGCAGCGAGGGGCACAAGGCGCTGGTGTTCAGCCAGTTCCGCAGCTTCCTGGAGCTGCTGGCCCCGCGGCTGCGGCAGCAGGGCTTCCGCGTGCTGCTGCTGGACGGGACGACGCCCGCCGAGACGCGCACCCAGCGCATCGCCGCGTTTCAGGCCGGCGAGGCGGACGTGTTCCTGATCTCGTTGAAGGCGGGCGGGTTCGGGTTGAACCTGACCGCCGCCGATACCGTCATTCACCTGGACCCCTGGTGGAACCCGGCCGTCGAGGACCAGGCCACGGCGCGCGCCCACCGCATCGGCCAGACCAGGCCCGTGACGGCGGTGCGGCTGGTGGCCCGCGGCACCATCGAGGAGGGGGTGCTGACCCTGCACGCGGCGAAGCGTGACCTGGCGGCCGGCGTGCTGGAGGGGACCGACGCCGCGGCGTCGCTGGGCACCGACGAGCTGATCGAGCTGATCCAGGCGGTTCCCCAGTCCAGCGCCGGCGCCGACGACATCTGACCGGAAAGCCGGGCCGCGACTCCTTGGTCTCGGTCGACGGACCGCCTAGTAGGGCACGAAGGGGGGCCGGGCGTGCTCGGTGAAGGCGCGGACGCTGGGGCGCTGCCACTGCGCCTTCGCGAACGCCGCCAGCTTCGGCGGCACCTGGTGTCCATTGGCCAGCAGCCGGTGCAGCATCATGGCCAGGTCGGCGTCGGCAATGGTGAAGGTCTCGAACAGGCTGGTGCGTCCGTCGGGGACGAAGGCGGACGCCGCGGCGATCAGCTTGGCGGCGGCCGCCTGGCCCGCCGCTGACAGCGGCTGCGAGGCCGGCTGGTAGAAGATCGTGTGCGTGGCGCGCTCCTCGCGCAGCGGCATCAGATCGCTGCGGATCCACGCCATGATCTGGCGCGCCCGGGCGCGATCGCGGGGCGCCGCGGGCAGCACGGCGGTGTGCTGCGGCGGCGGGAAGACCTCCTCCAGATATTCCACGATGGCGCTCGACTCGGACAGGCGGAAGTCGCCGTGTTCCAGCACGGGCACGCGGCCGGTGACGGAGCGGGCCTGAAAATCGGGCGCGTGCTGCGCCAGTTCGTGCAGGTTCACCTCGCGCGTGGTGAAGGGCAGGCCCTTCTCCTTCAGCGCCACGAAGGCGGCGAACGCGTAAGGGCTGGTCCAGAAGCCATCGACGTGCAAAGTCAGGGATTCCATGTCCGCAGGATAGCGACTATTTGCGCGGCTGTGACCCGCCGCCGGCGGCGCCGGAAGAAGATGGGGCAGCGTTCGCAAATGGCCACCGGACGGCCATGGGCAGCGACGGCGGCGGCTGCTACGTTTTGCGGATCTCGTCCCCCGCGGCACACACCATCTTTCTGCTGTCACCGGCCAACTTGAGCGGCGAGCGCGCCAAGATGGTGCTGAACCCGCGCGCCGGTTTCGGGCTGGCGCGAGCCCTTCATGCGGGCGGTGCGCCCTTGGGCGAGGTGTTCAGCTTCGTGAGCGGCCTGTACTTCCGGGGCAAGGCGGCCTACGCGCAGGCGTTCGCCCGCGCGCCCGAGGAAGGTGACGGCGCCTTCGTCATCAGCGCCGGCGAGGGCTTGCGGCCCTTGCACGAGGAGATCACGGTGGCCCGCCTGCGCGCCTGGGCCGACGTGGAGATCGACGAAGACAACGACGCGTTCACGTCGCCGCTGATCCGGGACGCGGCGGCGCTGGAGCTGGCCTACGGCGCCACCACCCGCTTCGTGTTGCTGGGCAGCGTGGCGTCCGACAAGTACGTGGGGCCTCTCACGCAGGTGTTCGGCGACCACCTGCTGTTTCCCACCGACTTCGTCGGCCGCGGTGACATGAGCCGGGGTGCCCTGATGCTGCGGGCCGCCCGCGAGGGGGCGGAGCTGGCCTACGAACCGGTGGAGACGGCGGCCAGACGCGGTCGCCGGGCGCCGTCGATTCGCCGGCGGTAGCCGACCGACGGTCGTTCCTCAGGACGACAGAGGGGGAAGGCGGGCCCGGTCGAATTCCGGGACGTCACCGGCCGCCTGCGAGGGCAGCCGTAGCCGGGTCGTCAACGCGCGTTGTCCGGCAGGCAACGCAACGGAAGGAAAGATCATCTGCAATGGCAATGTCGGTAAGCTAACGTACTAAATATCTTGGCAAGGAAAGTGCTTGGTCTCTCTGCAAGCGGCGAGGTGTCTCGGTCCGCCCTCACAGTCCCCTACGACCCCGGCCCCGCGGAGAAGGATCGCAAATGTTCCCGACGAAGAAGGCGCTCACTCTATGTCTGCTGGTTTCTGGCGCCTATGGGACGACCGGGTGCGACACCAGCGCGGATGTCGGTTCGGTTCACGAGTCGGAGGCCCCGGCGACCACCAGCGAGAACGGCCTCAACTCGATCAACGGGCTGTCGTCGTTCAATGGGCTGTCGTCGCTGAACGGCCTGAACTCGATCAATGGGCTGTCGTCGCTGAACGGCTTGACCTCGATCAACGGCCTGTCGTCGCTGAACGGGTACATGACCTCCGATGCCCAGGCGACGATGTCATACATCGTCCGTTGTGCCCTGCCGGCCGGGCATACCATCACCATGAAGGGGCCGAACAACACTTCCATCTCTCTCGCCGGCCAGCTGGGCGTGGCCCCGTCGTGGGAGACTGGCGCCTGTAACACCGACTGCCAGGAGCAGGTCAGTGCCTGCGTGCTGGCCCACGTCAACACCTCCGGCAAGCACATTGCGCTCTGGCTCGACGGTGACGCCGCCTCCCTGGGGTATGGTCGCAGCACGAACTATCCCTTCCAGGAGGGGTCGTTCTTCGGCAACATCTTCTCCAGCACACCCAAGGCCTACTACTGCAACGGCAAGGACTTCGGCCTGGGGGTGGTCCCTGGTCGCCTGGGGGCCATGCAGACCGGTTCGCCGTACGTGAACCCGTTTGGCAGCAACGCGAACTGCAGCGCCTCTTGCACCGCCGCCGACGCGCCCTATAACAACGACGGCTACAAGTACTGCGCCGGATACAAGCACGTCGTCACCGTCTACCGGGACTTCGCGCCGAACGTCGCCTACACCCTGAAGAACCAGGTGACGAACACCTTCGCCGAGGTCGGGGGCTTCAGCACGGTCAACGGCGGCAACGTCCAGGCGTGGGCGCCCACCAATGGCGCCAACCAGAAGTGGTACATCAACAAGGTGGCGCCCAACCAGTACCAGCTGATCAACGTCAACAGCAAGTTGTGCATGGACGTCGCCGGCCCGTCGACCGCCCACGAGACGAACGTCCAGCAGTGGACGTGTTGGGGTGGGCAGAATCAGCTGTGGCAGCTGAACGCGCGGGGGAATGGCTGGTACGAGGTCCGCTCCATGTACACGGCGAATACCGCGGCGCCCATGTGCCTGGACATCTACTACACGAGCAACGCCAACGGCGCGAACATCCAGCAATACGACTGCGGCGCTTACGGTTACGCCGCCCAGCAGTGGCTGATCGAGCTGGCGAACTAGCCAGCCGCGTGTGACCGAGGAAGCCTAGTCACGGTCGTCGCCACCTGACGACCGTGACAAACGGTTTCGCTGCGTCGCCTTGTCGAGAGGTCGCCAGGGCCTCCAGCGGTGGCTGTGTCGTCGGGGAACGGCGGCCACGTCGCCGAGGCGGGACTAGAAGCGAACCTGGATCTCGTAGCGGCGGTTCTTCGCCTTCTTCGCCGGCGTGTCGTCCGGTGTGACCAGCGGCTGGTCGGCGCCGCGGCCGACGGAGATGATCTCGCTCTGCGGGATGCCGCGCGCCACCATCTCGCGGGCGATCGTGGCGGCCCTCTTCCCCGACAGCTCCCGGTTGTGCTCGGGCTTGCCGCTCGAGTCGGTGTGCCCCGACACCTCGAACTTGAAGTCGGTCACCCCGCTGACGCTCAGCTTCTTCTTCATCTCGATCAGGGAGTTCGCCAGGTTCTTCAGCTTGCTGTCGCAGCCGGGCTCCAGCTGGTCGCTGTCGACCTTGAACGTGCACTGGTTCTTGCGCCCCTCGGCCAGCAGCCGCTTGTTCACCTCTTGCACGGCCTTGTCGCGGGCCGGGCTGGCCGCCTTCTTCACCAGGCCGCCCAGATCCAGCGCCCGCGCCGTCTGCCCGGCGCCCAACCCCACGCCCAGCACCAGCATCGCGCCCAGAAGAAACCGCTTCCTCTTCGTCGTTTGAGTCGTCATCGCGTGCCCAGGTTATGCCCGCCGGGGACGGAAGGCGAGGGGGGAGCGACCGCTGCGCGCCATCGCCTGGGCCGAGGTCGGACCCTGGGAGGTCACCCGACCTGAGGCCCCGCAGCGGATGGCGCGGAGACCAGGCTCACCTGGTCTCGCCCGGGTGATAACCGAGCGCCGCCGTGGCCAGGGGAAGCTGCTGCTCCGGCTTGTCGAGGAAGTGCTCGATGATGGGGATGACCCGGTCCGGCTCGGACGACAGGGCGAAGTGGCTGGCGCTGGGGATGACCGCCAGTTCGCCCCGCGGCAGCCGCCGCACCGTCTCGATCGAGTGCTCGAGGCGCACGAAGTCGTGATCTCCCTGGATGAGCAGCACCGGCGCCGTGATCGCGCCCAGTTCCTCGCGCGAGAACCCCTTCCACCCGATGGCGCCGACCTTCGCGTAGATGGTGGGCCAGTATGCCGGATCGGGCGCCACCCTTTGATAGCTCTCCCGCTGGAACTGGATGTCCCTGGTCTGTGCGGTGGGCGGGTGGCCGTACTTTGTCGTCGACGGCTCCAGCGTGGCCGGGGGAGCAGAGAACGTCGCGGCGTAGGTCACGACGCGGCGGACGAGCGCCGGGTGGCGCAGGGCGATCACGGCAGTCGCGTTCCCGCCGTAGCTCTCGCCGAGAAAGTCGGCCCGCGAGATCTCCAGGTACCGCAGCAGCGCCACCACGTCGTCCGCGTGCTGCTCGATGGAGAGGGGACGATCGGGGATGTCAGCGGTACGGCCATGTCCCTGCAGGTCCATGGTGATGATCGAACGCCGGTCGGTCAGCGCAGGAAAGGCCTTCGCCCCCGCGAACCCGAACGCCGGTGGGATGAACACCAGGGGATTGTCCTCACCGTCGCCCTCGACCTCGTAGTACATCTTCAGCCCGTTGACGGGCGCATATCCCTGACGTTTCTTCATGCGCGCTCCCTCGTCACGGCGCGCGTGTCCCGGCGAAGTGCTCCGCGACCCGGGACAGCAAGGACGTCCACCCGCGCTCGTGCGCGCGTCCCAGTTCGTCGTCGGGGATGCCGCGGTGGACGATGGTCATGTGCGTGCCGCTGTCGCGCCCCTCGAACGTGACGGTGACCGTCGTCTCCACGCCCCGCGTGTGCTCGGACATCCAGGTGTGCTCGGCGGCGCGGGGCCTCGCGATGGCGGTGAACCTCCCGAAGTGGCCCAGGGCGCCCCCGTCCGCGAGGGCCGCGTTCTTGGCCCGGGCCTCCGCGCGCGCCACGCCGAAGTAGAACATCCCGTCGACGGCCACGTTCATGAGCACCTTCTCCGCGCCGTGCCAGGGGCCGCCCGGCGAGGCCGGATCGAACCACACGTCGAACACCTCGTCGGGCGGGGCGGCGATGAATGTCGGGCGAGCTTCAGGTCGATGAACTTCATGGGCGGTCTCCTTTGCGCTTCTTCTGGTCCGCGAAGAAATGCTCCAGTCGATCGAGCCGCGAGGACCAGAACCCCTCGATCTCCGCCGCCCAGCGGGCGACCTGACGCAGCGGCGCCGGGTCGAGCTCGAGCGTGTGCTCCCGTCCCTGGCGCGTGCGGTGGACCAGCCTAGCCGCCTCCAGCACCTTGATGTGCTTCGAGACCGCGTTCAGGGACATGGCGAACGGCTCGGCGAGATCGGTCACGCGGGTGGGCCCGCGCGCCAGCCGCTGCACGATGGCGCGCCGGGTGGGATCGGCCAGGGCGGTCCAGATCGCTTCGTCGGTGGCGTGCATGACATTCAACCTGCGGGTTGAATATTGGGGAGGCGCGGCTGTCTGTCAAGACACCTGAACCAGCATGGGTGCGGGCGCCTTCGCCCCTACAGGCCGAAGGGATACGTCTCGGGCAGCTCCGGGTGGCGCGGCGCCGGCGCGGGCAGGGGCGTGATGGCGCGCGTCTCGTCCAGCCACACCAGCTCGTCGAACTGGTGGGGCAGGCTGGCCGAGAAGTAGTGGCTCTGCCGCTCCGTGTGGGGCCGGTAGATGACGCCAATGGCGCGCTCCAGGCGCTCCGGCGAGAGCTCGTCGCGGACGGCGGGGCGGCGAGGAGCGCGCAGGTGCAGCGAGAACGCCGGCACACCGGTGGCATGGAACAGCGCCTCGTAGCTGCCGGGCAACGCGGGTCGCACGCGCATCCGCTGCATGGGCTCGTCCCAGTCGTCGGCCGCGGCCACCGTGCCGTGGTCCGTGCCGAAGCCGACGATGTATGCGGCGTCGTGGAAGGTGGTGCGGCACAGCTGCCCCACGTTCAGCTCGCCGCGCGCGCCCAGCTCCGTCGCGGTGGCGTTTCCCACGTGCGAGTTGTGCTCCCACACCACTCCACGCGAGCGCGGTCCGTAGAACGCCAGCAGCGCCTGCAGCGTCTCGAACATGTGCGTGTCGCGCAGGTTCCAGGAGCGCACCGACCCGTGATACATCGCGCGGTAGTAGCGCTCGGCGTTCTTGACCACGCGCGCGTTCTGGGCGGCGTCGAAGAAGCGGACCCCGTCGCGCTGCGAATACTCCAGGCGCTTCTCCAGCAGCTCGCCCAGCATGGCGACCACCTCGGTCTCCGCGCTGTCGCCCTGGCCCAGCAGCACCGCGCGCCCGTACGCGGCGGGATCGTCGTGCCAGGCCAGCAGGCCGCCGTAACGGCCGCGCGCCACCCGCGCCGCCGCCGGGTCCACGCGCTGCAGATAGGCCAGCACCGCCTCGATCGACGTGAACATGCTGTACAGGTCCAGGCCGTGAAAGCCCACGCGCCGCCCCGACGGGGGCTCGATCGTGTTGTGAGCGCGCAGCCACTCGACGAAGGCGTGAACCTCCTCGTTGCGCCACATCCAGCTGGGGAACCGCGCGAACGGCGTGAACGCCAGGGAAGAGCGGGGCGGCCCGCCCAGGACGTAGTCGTCGATGCGCGCGGCGTCGGGCCAGTCCGCCTCGACGGCCACGAAGTCGAAGCCGCGCTCGATCAGGCGGCGCGTGATCAGCGCGCGGAATTGGTAGAACTCGCTGGTGCCGTGCGTCGCCTCGCCCAGCAGCACCACGCGCGCGTTCCCCATCCGCTCGATCAGACCGTCGACGGCCGCGTTGTCGATGGCCGTGATCGGTTCACCGGCCTCGCGCAGCAGCTTCACCAGCGTACCGTCGCCGTGGCCGTCCGCCGCGGCGGGCCGAACGATGGATGAAGGCGGCGCCCACCCCTGCGCGCCGATCAGGGGGACGAAGCGGACATCGCCCAGCTTCTCCTCGATGAAGCCGCTCGGCGTGCGCGTCACCCGCGTCAGCACCTGAGAATTGGCGTCCGCGCCCACCGGGATGATCAGCCGTCCGCCCGGCGCCAGCTGCGACCGCAGCGCCTCGGGCACCGCCGGCCCGCCCGCCGCCACGATGATGGCGTCGTAGGGCGCGTGCTCGCGCCAGCCCAGCGTGCCGTCGCCGCCGATGACCGTGACGTTGCGAAAGCCCAGCCGCTGCAGGCGTTCGCTGGCGATGGCGGCCAGGGCCGGCAGCCGCTCGATCGTGAACACCTGCCGCGCCAGCCTGCCCAGGATGGCGGCCGCGTACCCCGACCCCGTGCCGATCTCCAGCACCCGCTCGGCGCCGGTCAGCCTCAGCGCGTCGGCCATCAGCGCCACCACGTAAGGCTGCGAGATCGTCTGCCCTTCGCCGATGGGCAGCGGCGCGTCCTGATAGGCCGACGTCACCAGATCTTCCGGGACGAACGCCTCCCGGGGCACTGTCCGAAACGCGTTCAGGATGGCTGGATCGGTGATCCCCCGCGCCTCCAGCAGGCTGACCATCCCGGCCCGCTCGTCCGCCATGTCCATTTGTGGAGGACGACGCAAGATCCGGGCCGCTGAGCGCAGGCGGGCATCGGGTTGCGGTCCTGCACGGCGGGCTTAGATTTTCCGCTTCCCGAGGAGGCCACCATGTTCAAGCCCAGCGGCACGTTCAGCAGCTTCGCGGTCGACGACGTCGCGAAAGCGCGAAAATTCTACGCGGAGGTCATGGGCCTGAAGTGCGGCGAGTCCATGGGCCAGCTCGTCCTGGAGATGCAGGGCGGCTACCGCGTCTTCGTCTACGGCAAGCCCGACCACACTCCCGCGACGTTCACGGTCCTGAACTTCCAGGTCCCCGACGTCGACGCCGCGGTGGAAGCCCTCGGCAAGGCGGGCGTCACCTTCGAGCACTACGACCAGCCCAACCTGAAGACCGACGCGAAGGGCATCATGCGCGGCGGCGGAAGAGGCGGACCGACGATCGCGTGGTTCAGGGATCCCGCCGGGAACATCCTGTCGGTGGTGCAGAACGGGTAGGGGGAAGGCCTGGCGGGGCAGGTTCGGGGGCGGGACGGTCGCGGCGGCCGCCCCGCGGGCCAGCGGTCCCGCCGCGGCCGCAACCCATTGACATCGTGAGGAGAACGGGACATAAGTCCCGACGCTCGCGGGATTAACTCAGTTGGTAGAGTGTCAGCTTCCCAAGCTGAATGTCGCCGGTTCGAACCCGGTATCCCGCTCCATCGGAAGTCCCTGGAAGCTCTGGCGTTTCGGAGGGGGCGGTAGGAGGACGAGCAGGGTCGGGGGCAGGGCCCAGCAGCAAACTAGCAGCAAGCGGCGCCCCGAAATTGAGTAGATCGATCTCCTTGCGGAGATAATCGGGCTCGAGGTGGCAGTACTTAGCAGCCGTTATCCGCGGATCGCTGTGCCTCAGGATGCGCTGGACGGACTGGATGTTCGCGCCGCGCATGGCGAGGAGACTCCCTGTCGTGTGGCGCAAGTCGTGGAACCGGCGCGCTACGTGGTGCAGGCAGGGCCCGAAGGGGCAGCCGCGGGCGCGATCCAGTGGTCGTGTGCTCAGTCGCTCAGTCGGCGGGGCAATGCATTCGCTGTTCGCCGCACTTAGTGTGGTCACAGTTGGCGCCGTCGGCCCGAAGTGCTGATTCGTCGTCCCCACCCTGAAGGGTCGATGCGGGCGAGGAGTGAGACGGGTGAACGCTGCCCGTCAGGGTAGACGCACCGCCATTTCAATCTCGACCAGGATCTCGGGGGTATAGAGTGCCTGCACGCCAATCGTCGTCATGCTGGGCATCGCCTCCCCGAGCAACTCACGTAGAGCGGTCAGAACCTGCTGGAACGATTCCGTGGTCGCATTCACGACGTAGACGCGCATCATGATGATGTCTTGCGCAGACACCTCCAGCTCCTTGAGCGCGGCGGCGAGGCTGGCAATCACAAGCTGTGCCTGACCAGCGAGGTCTTTGGGCGTGTCCTGGCTGCCGGGCGCCCCTGCGATCTGGCCGGACAAGAAGGCGAGGCGACCTGGTTCCGCGACGCTGATTTGCGAGAACCTGCCCGACGCCATATTCCACATTGTTGGGGGATTGCGGCGACTAACCGACGCCGACGTACGAGAAGGAATTCGCGCGGTCACCTTGATCTCCAGGTCGAAGCCCGCAAGCCAGTTGACACCACCCGCGGTACAGTTGGGGTAAGGGGTTTGCCGAAACCACCAGGACCGTGCCCATTTGATCTTCTCGATCCGCATGGAGCGACGTCACATCGAAGAGGTCGTCGAACGTGCATCCTCCTGCCGCTCGACTGCTTCCCGGTCAGCCGGGACCGGTGCGTGCCCTCCAGGGGGTCGGGTCACGTCAGCTCACACACGCCCATCGTAGGGAAGCGTCCGAAGGACGTCGTTCAACGGCGTCCGTCCTCATGGTTCGGCGACAAGCGCGCCGGTCAAGCCGCGCACATTCCGCCGTTGACAGGAAGAACCGCGCCGGTCACGAAGGAAGCTTCGGGCGAGGCCATCCACGCGATGACGCGCGCCACCTCGTCCGCCGAAGCCGCGCGTCCCATCGGCACCCTACTCGCGAGGACATCCGTGTTGCCGCCTGTCACGCGCTCGAGCATCGGAGTGAGGGTCGGTCCAGGCGCGACGACGTTGACGCGGATGCCCTCCTTCGCGAGTTCCAGCGCCGCCGAGCGGGTCAGTCCCTCGACCGCATGCTTGCTCGCGGCGTAGACGGACATGTTCGGCGTTCCGCGGCTCCCGCCTGTTGCGCCCACGTTGACGATTGAGCCGCCTCCCGTGCGACGCATCGCCGCGATCTCGGCGGCCATCGAAAGGAAGACTCCTTTGACGTTCGTATCGAACACGCGCTGGTAGCTCTCCTCGTCGAAGTCTGCGATTGGACCCTTCGCCTCGAGAGCCGCGTTGTTGATCGCGACGTCGAGACGCCCGAAGCGTTCCAGTGCGAGGGCAACGAGTGCTCGCATGTCGTGCTTGCTCGTCACGTCTGTCGGTCGGAAGACCGCGCGCCCTTCGCCCAGTTCCTTCATGAGGCTCGCGACGGCATGCTCGCGCCGACTCCCAAGAACGAGACGAGCACCGCGCTTCGCAAACTCGAGGGCCGTAGCTCTCCCGATGCCACTCGACGCCCCGGTGATGATTACAACTTGGCTCATTGAACAATCCTCACTGTGAATTGATGGGGTGGTCCGGCCCTACGTAGCGACGACAGCGTGCGCGGAGAAGATTCAGGCGCTCCGCGCCACGGAGCGCGCGACCTTGAGAGCCGTTTCGCCAACTCGGGCGCCGAGTCGATATGCCGTGTCATTCACGGCCGAGATAATGCCCTGGGTCAGCGTCGACTCGCCGTCACCGATACACGCCGAGTCCGAGGCGACTGTCGCGGCGGCAATCCCCTCAGAGTCAAGAAGAGGAAGGGAGGCAGCACCGGCACAATCGACGCCGAAGCCCGCATCGTTGAAGAAGACAAGGCGCGGCTTGAAGGAGCGCGTAAATGAAACAGCGCTTCTACCGCCATGACTGCCGCTTGCCACGACCAAGCCTGCATGTTCTGGAGTAGCAAATGAGATGGAACCTATGCAGAGGATGCCGTCAACAAAGGCGCGTTCCTCTACCGGTGCCTCCACGTCTGCGTGGGGCCAGGGGGCAGACTTCAATAGCTCCACTGCTTGTGCGACGGTGTGACCGGTCTCTACGCCGCACCTGGCCGCAAGTTTGTTGAAGCGACTGATGATCCCCCGGCGGAGCATGTCTGCGGCGTCGCCGACGCGGGCGCTGTCCGTCGCGACGGCAGCCATAGCCATACCGTGCTGGTCCGCCCAAGGCAGACCTCTAATGCCCGCCTCATCCCGACCGATGCCGCAGTCGTGATGTATGGCAGCGCGAACGCCAGCTCTGGCCGAGAAGTACGCCGCTAGAGCCGTGGCGTTCGAACCGCCAACAACGACGGCACCGTTTGCTTCTGGAGGGAGTTTTACAACGCCATCAACCACGAGAACACGAACGTCCCTATCTTTCAGTACTGGCATTTCATTTCCTTTCCCGTCGGGCGGTGGCCAGACGCGGTGCGCCGGCCCCCCGCTATTCAGGTCGCCTTGCGTTCCGCCCCGAACGTGATGATGTAAATCATGCAGTGCTCCCGCGTGCGGTTGCGCCACTCGTGAAAGGCGCCGTTCTGGACGATGAAATCGCCCGGCTTGAGGTGGATTTCCTTCACGTGACCGTCCTCGTCTGGATAGGCCATATCCGGCTCACCGCTGATCACAAGCGCGAGGTCGATGCTATCGGTGCGGTGCATCCCTCCGCCCGATTTGCCCGGGGTCATGTTGTGGCCCGTCCCGAGGTCGATCTTCGCCAGAAGCGGACCGATGTCTGGCGCGTTGTTGCCAATCTCCGGGGGCAAGCACTGGACGTCGACACGGACGCTGCCTTTCGGACCGAAGATGCCCTTCTTCTGGTAGTCGCCGAGCGCCTGCTTCGCGGTCAGCGGCAGGCTCGGAAGCTCATCGAAGCCCCAGATATTGGTGGCAAGATCGGCCGAGGTCGAGTCCAGCAGGTCAGTCGACTGCACCACCACACCCGACTTGCTTTCAGCGGTGACAATTCTTCGCATTTTCATTCGTTATCTCCTTTGAAAACCGCAATTCCACCATGCGCCACTGCGGCCGGTCCGCGGTTGCGGGGCCGAATTGGTTACCGTATAGTACGGTATATGACCCATCGTGAATCGAGTCAACCCATAACGGACTTCAACGTACGAAATACCGAAGGCAAGCGTGGTCCCGGTCGGCCCCGTGTGTTCGAGCCCACCGCTGTGCTCGACCATGCGGTCAGGTCGTTCTGGGAGCGCGGCTATGAAAGCACCGACGTCGACAGCATCGCGAAGGCCGTCGGCGCAACCAAGCCGAGCCTCTACCGTCTGTTCGGCGACAAGGAGTCGCTGTTTCTCGCTGCGCTGGAGCGTTATGCGGCCACGATCAGTTCGCGTGCGCTGACCGCGTTTCGAGACGAGCCCGAGATCGCGGACGCCGTGGCTGCCTACCTTGAGACCGCCGTTCGCGAGAGCACCATGGAAGGCAGGCCGACTGGATGCCTGATCGCTTCGATCGCCTCGGGGTGCGCAGAAACATCACCAAAGGTCAAGGAGTTCTATAGCCGCGGGATCGATTCGCTGGTCGAGCAATTGTCGGCGCGGTTCACACACGAGGCTCGAACCGGGCGGATACCGACGATTCCCTCTGCGTTGGTGCGCGCCCGAATGCTCGTCGACGTGACGCAAGGTCTCGCGCTGCGAGCTCGCGCAGGATCAAGCCGCCACGAGCTTCTTCGTGACGCGCGTGGCTATGCTGCGATCGTCTTGAGCTGACCAGCTTTCGACCCAGCAACAAGCGAGCGAGCCTTGGGTAACACGTCCAAGTCGGGGTAGCAGAATGTCTCGGGTCGCAACAGCCCGCCGGGGGGCTGATCGATCGGCGCGCGCCGGCACGCCGCCCGTTTCACCAAGCGAGGCGCATTCGCTCCACGAGGGCACGGATCTTCGGGCTGCCGCGCAGCGCCCAGGGATGCACGGCGTAGGCCGTCGCGAGGGGGCCCTCCCAGGTCGGGAGCACCCGCTCGAGCGCGCCACTCGCGAGCGCCTCCGCGACGAGAAAGTCCGCGATCATCGCTACTCCATGTCCCGCGATCGCGAGATCGCGGAGCACTACGAGCGCGTTTGAGCGCATGGCGGCTTGCATTGGGACGTGCCTGTCGTCGCCGTTCTCGGCGCGGAGCACCCACGTGTCACTTTCTCCGGCCGCCGGCAGATGAAGCAGCGCCGTGTGGGACGCGAGCGCGCTCGGATGTCGCGGCCGCCCATGTTTGGCGAGCCAACGGGGTGCCGCGACCATCAAGCGTACCGAGCGCGAACGAACGCTTGGACATGAATGACCTCCTGAGACCCGAGCGCCCACACGGGCGCGATGTGGCTACGCCGCCCAGCGAGATCCGGTTACGGTGATTTCCGCCGTCGTCGCCGTCCCACGGAGGCGGAACTCAGCCCCGAACCGGACCGGCTTTCCGGGCACGGCCGCTCGGCCCGCGGTTAGTCACGCGCGGCAGAAGCACCAGGTCGGCCGCTTCCTCGGCATCCGTAAGAAGCGTCTTGCGCGGCGTGCCCAGCTGCGCGCGCATCGTCAGACCCCTGGAAAGGTCGATGACCTGGCTCGCACGCGTTGCAACGGGAAAATCGGACGGGATTTCCCCCGCGCTGATCCCGTCTCGGAAACGACGTTCTACCAGCGCTGCGGCTCCAGCCGCCGCGTGCTGTAGGAACTGCCGGACCTCTGCGTCGTCGACGAGTGGTGCGACGCAAATAAGAAGACATCCCACGGCGGAGCCTGCCTCTGTCGCACTTTCCACGGCGTGCCTCAAGAAGCCGGCGAGCGAGTCGCGAAGCGGCTTCGGTGAGAGAAGCGCCTCCGCGGCGCCAGCGCCCTTCCTCTCGGCGTAAGCCCGAAGGACGCGCAGGAATAGCGTTCGCTTGTCCCCGAAGACCGCATACAGGCTCGGCCTGGCAACCCCCATCCCGTCAACGAGATCGTCGATCGTCACTCCGTCGTAGCCCTTCGACCAGAACACCTGGGTCGCCCTCTGTAAGGCTTCCGTCTCGTCGAAGCTGCGCGGTCGACCACGCGGTCTCGTGGAATTTTGAATCATCTAGTTAAAAACTCCTTGCGTCCGACTATCCGCCCATTATTGTACCAAATAGTTAGAAATGGACAAGGCGACCCTGCATCGCGAGGAACCACCGATGAAACATTCGATCACTCTCGTTACCGGCACCACCTCGGGGCTCGGTTATGCCGCAGCCAGCCTGCTCGCCGCCGAGGGCTGCCGCCAGGTCATCGTGACCGGGCGCAGCCTGGCCCGGGCCAAGGAAACGGCCGCTGAACTCGCAGCCCAGACCAAAAAGCAGGTCTTCACGCCGCTGGAGCTGGATCTTGACTCGCCGTCCAGCGTTCAGTCCGCCGTCGCAACGCTGGTCCAGCACGGTAAGCCGATCGATGTCCTGCTGCTCAATGCAGGGATGGTTCCCTTCAAGAAGCGGCAGCTCACCGCGGCGGGCGTCGAGGCGTCTCAGGCCCCGCTGATCGGCCACCATCAACTGACTGTCGGCTTGCTCCGCGCCAATCTGCTGAGCGCCAACGCGCGGATTGTTATCGCTGGCGCGGAACCTGCCCGCGGGGGCGTCCCCATGTTCAGATACACGGACTTGCCGGAATTCGCGGCCAAGTACCACCACGGTGACCGAACCGCCGCTGTCGAAGCCCTGATTCGCAACGGGCCGAACGTGAAATACGTGCCAAACAATGCGTATGCCGATGCCAAGCTCATCATCGCCTGGTGGGTCGCGGCACTGGCCCGGCGATTACCCTCCGGCATGGCCGTGTACGCTGTATCTCCCGGTGGGGCGACCGCCACTAGGGTAGTGCGCAGCGCTAGCCCGCTGTTGAGGTATCTCTTCATCCCCATCGTGAACCTCATTCCCGGCATGAATCAGACGCCGGAGACCGCAGCCCGTCGCTACCTCCAGGCGTCGGAGTTCGGAACAGACGTCTCAGGCCAATTCTTCGCCTCGAAGAAGGGGAAATTCTCCGGTCCAATCGAGGTGCAGCTCCAGCCGCACCTCCATGATCGCGCCAGCCAGGAGGCCGCGTGGCAGGCGGTCGTCAACGTCTCCGGCGCCGACCTCGCTTCCAAGCACCCTTTCGTGCGGAGTGTAGAGGGAGCACCTGGTCGAGGCTGACTCAAGCTGGTGACCCACTCCCTTTCACGCGATCTGCTGTTATCGGACTACCGATTCACAAAGGACTAGGGACGGAGCGCGCGGTTGCGCACGTCACCGTGAACCATAAGCAAGGCGACTCGTAGGTCGCGAGGAGAGCTCGACTATGGGACAATACGACGGAAAACGGGTAGTTATCACTGGCGGCACGAGCGGCATGGGCCTCGCGACGGCGAAGCTGCTGCTTGATCAGGGAGCGCGCGTGCTGGTGACAGGAAGTACGAAGAAGACGCTCGACTCAGCTCGCGGGGAGCTTGGGAAGAACGCCATCGTGGTCGCGAGTGACGCGAGGGTGCTGGCGGACATCGATGCTCTCGCCGCCCGCGTCAAGGCTGAGTTCGGAGCGGTCGACTTTCTGTTCCTAAACGCCGGGTACGGGACGTTCGCGCCTTTCGAGGGCACGTCCGAGGCGGCGTACGACGAGATGTTCAATCTGAACGTGAAAGGTCCCTACTTCGCGGCGCAGAAGTTCGCTCCGCTGATGCCTGCCGGCAGTGCAATCGTACTCACGACATCTATCGCGAACGTGAAGGGGATGGCAGGGGTCAGCGCATACGCGGCCGCGAAAGCCGGGCTCCGCTCCCTCGCGCGATCGCTCGCAGCCGAGCTTCTGCCGCGCGGCATCCGCGTCAACGCCATCAGCCCCGGTCCCATCGACACGCCGGTCATCCTCAAGACGGGACTGCCCAAGGAGCAGATGGACCAGATGTACAAGAAGATGGAGGAGGCCATTCCGATGAAGCGCCATGGTCGTCCCGAAGAGATCGCGAAAGCAGCCGCTTTCCTAGCCTTCGACGCCACGTTCACGAACGGACACGAGCTCCCTGTGGATGGCGGCATGACCCAGCTCTGAGCACCAATGCGAGGCGCGCGACGTGGGTCAGATCCCGGGAGAGTGCAGGAACTGGACGTGCCGCCTCACGTCCAGACGGAGGACGCCTGGGGCATCGTCATCTCGCTGTGCTTCAGCGTTCGTCACTGGTGGTGCGCGCTGTGCGAGGAGCTCGGCCTCACGCCAGCGCAGGCGATGGCGCTCAAGAGCCTCGATCGCCCGCTGCCGATGAGTACCCTCGCCGACGTTCTCGCTTGCGACGCCTCCAACATCACCGGGATTGTCGACAAGCTGGAGTCGCGTGGCCTGATCGCTCGCCGCGGCGCCGATCATGACCGGCGGGTGAAGATGCTCTGCGTGACCGAGCTCGGGCGGTCGTTGCGCAACCGGCTGGTCGGGCGACTGCTCGAGCCCCCGGCCACGCTGACGGCCCTCCCACTCGAGCTCGAGACGTGGTTGACCGCCACCCTGCGTAAGGTAATCGGCGAGCTATCCGATCCGACTGCCGTCGAAGACCAGCGCCGCCGCTCTCTCGATGGCGTCCGCGGCTGAGTCTTGTCGACCGAGGGCGATCGACTCGGCTCATGGAATCGACACCACGGAAAGGCGAGACCGTCAGCACGCGGGACGCCGACAAGCGAGCGCTTCCGCCCGGCCGGACCGACGCCCCGCCGCCGTCGAGCCATTTGCTGAGCGCGATCGAAGGGATGAGGCCTGTGTCTCCGGCACGCGCCGCTAACGATCGGAACGTCATCATAGCGCGCCTACTCGTTTGCCCGGCAGCAAGCGGCCCGCATCGCGGCGACCGGCAGAGACGGTACGCCACTCCGTCAACGAGCATGGCCACTAGCGCGGCCGGTACGAAGACCGGCAGCAGCGGGAGAAGGTCCCAGACGAGCCCAGGAACCAGAACGACCAAGCCTACCTCGAGCGTGACGGCGATCCGATCGTGCCTCCGGTCAAGGCCAGGATCGCCACGAGGTAGATCGTGATGTCGACCACCTCGCGCTTTCGGATCCCCCGCGCCTCAGAGGCACCACGGTTCTCGTACCAGGCACGTACCACGGCAGGTGGCTTGCCGTGCTCGACAATCTCCGGTGGAACCATCAAGTGCCCGAGCTCGCCTCGCGCGTGCGCCCCCTCGGGGAAGTGACGCAGGCACTCCACGGAGATGACGACGGGGGTGACGGCGGCGCCACCCGCATCCGTTGCCAGAGCGAGGATAGGCTCCTTGGCCCAGTCCGGGAACGGCTCGACCCGCGTGACTCGCCTGCATTGTCCGTATTGGGGAACCGGGACGGCTCTGAATAGCGGCGTACAGCGTCCCTGTTCGCACGAGACGACGTAGTGGTCCGCCCGCGACATGCACGAATGTGCCTGCGCGGCGCCGCCGGACGCCGTCAACATCGCCGCGATCACTCTCTGAGTGCTGGCCGCATCCGATTCGGGAATCATCGTTGCCGTGACGACCGAACAGTCGGACTAAGCAGTTCTGATGCTCCAAAATCGAGACCGGGATCGATCGCACGCTGTGGCCGGCACACACTTGACGGAGCTGGCCGTTGCGGCCGGAGCGCTCTGCGGATACGACGCCTTCATCCGCACCAGGGATACGAAGTCCGCCGCAGCGATCGCTTCGCTGACGGTGCGTCGTTCGGCGATCCTCACGCCACCACGCTTAGAGTCTTGGCGATCCAGCCGGCTAGTCCAACCGGCCCGTGGCCACTGTCACGTTGTTTTCGCCCGGGAATGACGCCGCGTCGCAATTTCGCGTTCACCGACGTAATTCCAAATTCTTCTTTACAACTTTTCGCCAGTCGAGCCACTAACAGGTTGAACACATGACACGTCTTCGTGTTGCGATCATTGGCGGCGGCCCTGGCGGTCTGATGACCGCCTATCGACTCGAGACGCGGCACCCGGGCGTGTTCGATGTCACTTTGTTCGAAGCGAGTCCCCGACTGGGCGGAAAGGTCCTTACGCCGCGGTTCGGGGTGGCGGACGTTCCGTACGAGGCCGGGGCCGCGGAGCTCTATGACTACTCTCATCTCGGCCCAGATCCGTTGCGCGAGCTGGTCGCCGAGTTGGGCCTGCCTACGCACGCGGTCTTCGGCGAGGGCGTGATCCTCGCCAACCGGCTGGTGGCTGACCTGTCGGAATTTCGCGAGGCCTTCGGTGAGCAAGCGGCCAGCGCCTTAGCCGATTTCGAGAACGCGGCAAAGGTCGAGATCTCGCCGCCGGCCTACTACGAGTCCGACTGGCGCTCGGACAACGCCGATCCGATGGCGGCGAAGACCTTCGCCGCCGTGCTGGAGGGGATCGGCAACGATCATGTCCGCCGCTACATTGAGATCGCCATTCACAGCGATCTGGCCACCGAGCCGGACCTGACGAGCGGGACCTATGGCCTGCAGAACTGCCTGATGAATCACCGCGAGTACATGCGGCTTTACGGGATCGACGGCGGCATGGAGCGGCTGCCGAACGAACTGGCCAGGCGGCTGAAGAGCACAGTCATTCGTTTGAACCAGCCGGTCGTCGGCGTCGAGAAGGTAGATCACGACGCCTATCAGGTCCGTTCGCGGCGTGGTAACGACGTCTTCGAGGAAACGGTCGACTTCGTTGTGGTCGCCCTGCCCAACACGTGGATTCCTTTCGTCGAGTGGCACGACGATCACCTGGCCCGTGCCATGCGGCAGCACGTCAATCACTACCGCCATCACGCGCACTACCTGCGCGTCAGCTTGTTGTACGATCGGCCGTTCTGGCGAGAGCGGATAGGAGATCCTTACTTCATGATCGACGCTTTCGGCGGGTGTTGCGTCTACGACGAGAGCCTGCGGAATGGCGACGGCACCCACGGTGTCCTGGGCCTGCTCATCGCGGGCGAGCCAGCGTTGACGCTGGCGAACCTGGACGACGCGAGGCTAATCGACCGAGCGCGCCGCGCGCTGCCGCCGATGCTGGGAGAACCGTCGGCGCAGTTCCTGGAGGGTCGGGTGCACCGCTGGTTGGGGGCGGTAAACGCGCTTCCCGGAGGCCGACCGTTGCACGATCCCGACGCGCGGCACATCCCCGACCCCGAGCAGAACCCTTGGCTGTTCGTGGTGGGAGATTACCTGTTCGACACGACCCTCAATGGGGTCCTCGACTCGGCGGATACCGTGGTGGAGATGCTGATTGAAGAAGAGGCTGAGGCGCGGACGGAAGATGAGCGCACGCTCTCGTCGGACCCGAGCGGCGAACCAACTGCGCCCGCCCCACCGGCGGTCCAACCAGCGCGAAGCCTCCCCGCCAACATCGAAGGTCCGCAGGAGACCAACGTCTCATGAGCGGCGAGAGTCCTGTTGTCGTTCTTCGTGCGCCCGGCGACGCGGCTGGGGCGCGAAGAATTCGCTTCGTGAGCGCGCCGCCAGAGCCCCGTCTGGTCGTGCGGACGTACGATCAGCCACGAGCCGTCTGGGCGATCGAGACGCCCGAGGGAGACCGGCCGGGCACTGACAGCATCGCCGGCGCGGAGAGCGGCGACATCGTCGTGACCCTGCTTCTGCCGCAAAGAGAAGGCAAGGAACGAAGAACACCACCCGCCGAAACGGAAGAAGGGGTTCTCTGGACGGCGAGACGCGACAACGCCGCCGTGCAGTGGCGGCCCGGAAAGGCCGTTGTCCTGAGCGACGTGGCGTCGCGCCCGGCAATCGTTGCCGCGCTGATCGACTTCGCGTTCCTCGACGGAGAGCTGCGGTCGATGGAGACCTTTTTGCAGAAGGCCGAGCCGCGGGCCGAGGCGGATCTGCCGGCGGCCCACCGCCTGGCTAGGAGTGACCGAGTGAGATGGGCCGAGATGGCGCGGTTGCACGAGGAGGTGGCGGGCGCTCGATTGAAGTTCGCCCGGCTTGAACCTCAGTTCCTCTCCGGATCCCGGGCACTCAGTCCGGAAGGGCGTTCCTGGTTCTCGCGCCTGTGCCGTCGCGGCCGCGTCGAAGATCGGCTCGAGGCGGCGAGCGACCGTCTGGAGGCGCTCGAGGACTTCTACGAGGCAGCGAACCAGCGGATCTCGGACTACCGTTGGTACCGCGAAGGGCATCTCCTTGAGACGGGCATCATCGGCATCCTGGTGGTCGAGTGCCTGCTGATGCTGGGCGATATCTTCGTTCATCTCAGTCGTTGATCGCGACACTGGTCAATGATTGAGGCTCAGGCTCAGGCCGATCGTCAGTAGGGTCGGCTTCGCCGCCTCGGCCCGCAGTGCCGTATCGAGCAGCGTTGATGCGGTTCCGTGCACCGCCATACTGAACAGGGGCGTCGCTCTGAACCGCACCTCGGCTGCGCCCTCGGCGAGATCGAAGGCCGTGATCGCGCGATCCCAGTAGGCGCGGTTGAAGGAAGCGGTGGCCCAGGCGACGTCGACCGTGATCTTTCCCTCCCACCTCCCCCTTTTGCCGGCTAATCGACCCCCGAGGGCCCCGATGTATGCGCCGGGGGTTGCCTCGACGTCGAGCGACTGCGTGGTGGTCAACGCAAATGGGCCGAAGTGGACCGCGCCATTGGCCGCGCATTCAGTGGTTCCGGCGACCGGACCGACGTCGGTGAACCAGTACTTCGTGACCACGGGGTCAATCTCGACGCGACGCCACTTGAACTGGTAGGCCGCCTCGACCTCGGCTGAGCTCACCCGGTGGAGCTCGGCCTCCGAGGTCAGCAAGACGTTCGCCCAGGCACTGACCGTGAGGTCGCGATAGCTGGCCCAGACCTCGGGTTGAAGGACCGGCCCCTTGCTCAAAGCCAGGCCACGCCACACGTACCTCGACACGACATCGAGATCAGCGCCCGCATCTGCGTCGGCGGCGCCGGCGGGCATCTTGTCATCCCCACGGCTGGCGCCGGACGACGAGGGCTCGCCGGACCCGTCATCATCGTCATCGTCATCGTCGTCATCATCCTCGTCATCGTCGTCATCGTCCGCGGCGCTGGTCGCCGCAAGTCGCGGCGCCGAAAGGCCGACCCGAACGACGCTGGAGCTCTTGGCGTCGGCGGCCCCCGACCGTTCTCCGAGCAGAAAGGTCGCGATCAGGACCGCAAGCACCCCACTTCTGGAAGACATCGCGCAGAGTGGCGCCGTCACGGCCGCGCTGGCATTCGCCGGGCGACGAGTCTCCTTACGACGGTAGAGAAGATCGTCACCAACAGGAGGCCGATCCTGAGATGCGGTGCGGAAGCTCGCCCGATCGTCTGAGGATGGGACATCTTTGCGGGTCTGCTTTTGCACGCGGCCGATCATGTCGACTTCCGGCGCTTCCCCTCTACATCCGCGCTTCGCCGGAGAAGACAAGCACCGAACCATCGCACCTTCGGGCGCCACCTTTCCCGTCGTGACGTGTCGCGATGCTAGCTTGGCCCAGAGGCGGGCCGCAGATCAAACGTCGAAGTTGTCCAGCGTCGGCGGGCGGCCTTGACCGCAGGCCTCGAACGCCGGCCTTCCTTCGCCGGACGCCGGGCGGGCGAGTATGCGACCAGAGTCACGCTGGCGCCTGAATGTGGTCTGGGGTCCGGCGGCTCGCTCCCGCGCCCGCGAGGTGCGAGTGTCTCGACAGTGCTGCCCCGGTAGCGCGTTGATCGGACACCTCCCCGGCCCGATGACGCGCATCCCGTGGCCACTCCGACGAGGACGCCAGAGTGAAGCCGGTGTGAGAGCAGGTGGGCGAATCTGAACTGCTGTGACTCGATACAGGATGCTCGTCTGCCGACTGGCGCATCGTCGACTTCGGGAAGACCACGTCGCCCAAGATCGATTCGATGTTCACTGGAACGGTGAGCACCGCCTGCTGGTGGTCGACGCCGGTTGCGGACGCGTCGGACAGCTTCTACTCTGTCAGCTTCGGCAATGGCGGCATCAATATCGGCGAAGGCGCGGTTGTCACGATCCCCGTCCGCTGCGTGCGGTAAGCCCGGGCGTTACATGGGCACGGTGACGCGGTTGGTGGCGACAGCTCTGCTGTTCGTCGTCGGCTGTTCCTCGTCGAGCGGACCCGCCGCGCCCGGCCCGGCGGCGTCAGGGACTGGGGGCGCGCCGGGATCGGGCGCGGGCGGCGATGCATCCGGCGGCGGCACCGTGATGCCATGTACCCCTGCGCGGGTGCACGTACCAGGCACGAGCATGGTCAACATGCAATACGGCGACGTGACACGCGATTACGTCCTGCACATCCCTCCTGCCTACGATGGCACGACCCCACTGCCGCTGGTGTTCGACGTTCACGGATACACCTCGTTTGCAACCGAGCAGCTGATGCGCAGCAAATGGGACCAGATGGCTGACAAGGAGAACTTCATCGTCATCGATCCCGACGGCATCAACCAATCGTGGAACGCCGGCAACTGCTGCGGCCGTAACGATGTCGACGACGTGGGGTTCTTCCGCGAAATGGTCAAGCAGGCCACGGCCGACCTGTGCATCGACAGCAAACGGGTCTATGTGAGCGGGCACTCGAACGGCGGCGCCATGACGTACAGGTTGGCTTGCGAGGCGGCTGACATTTTCGCGGCCGCCAGCCCGGTCTGCGGGTGGATGGGGATTGCCTCGTGCAAGCCGTCCCGACCGATCGCGATGCTGGAGATCCGGGCGCTCGACGACGGTCGGGTGCCGTACGACGGCGGCGGCATCGCGACCAGCGCGGCGTCTGATCTGAGCGTCTGGCTCGGGCTCGACATGTGCGCCGGCACGCCGGGAGCGCTGGGCCAGAACGGCGTCTGCACCGTGGACGTCTCGTGCGATCAGGGGACGCAGGTGGCGGAGTGTCATCCCCACGGCGACCATGACTTCTTCTACGCCACGAATCCGGATGATCTGCGGGTCCCCGACACAGCATGGCCGTTCTTCAAGCAATTCTCGCTGCCCTGACCCGATCTTTCGCACCCTGCCGACGTGACGGGCTGGACGTCAAGGTTACGTCTCGTCTCGTGATTTCAACCGCTTGGCGCTCGAGGCGGCAGCACGTAGCGCCCTCATCCGCGATCGCTGTGCCTCAGGATGCCCTGTCAGTCGGTGCCGGGGTGGACTCGGGCAGCTCGATGGGCTCGAACCGGGGCGCCAAGAGCTGATTCACCACGAACGCGACCAGGTACGCTGAGCCGCAGACCGTAAACAAGATGGCATAGCCGGTGCCGATGTTGCCGGCGGCCTGAAAACGGTCGAGCAGCTTGCCGGCATAGAGCGGAAAGATGATCCCGCCCAGCGAGCCGGCCATTCCGCCGATGCCCACCACCGAGGCGACCGCCCGCTTCGGGAACATGTCGGAAACGGTGGTGAACAGGTTGGCGGACCATGCTTGGTGCGCCGCGCCCGCGATGCCGATCAGCACCACCGACCCCCAGATGCTGGTCTTGGCCACCAGTAGGATGGGAACCACACAAAGGGCGAAGATCAGCATCGCCGTCTTGCGGCCCCGACCGATGCCCAGGCCACGGACCAGCCGGCCGGTCAGCCATCCACCGGCCACGCTGAGCACCGTTATGATCGAATAGATGGTGACCAGGTAAATCCAGCTGGTCTTGATGTCCAGCCCGCGCGCCGACTTGAAGTAGGCCGGCAGCCAGATGAGGAAGAACCACCAGACCGGATCGGTGACGAACTTGGCGATGATGAAGGACCAGGCCTGGCGATAGCGCAGGATGGCGTGCCACGGCAGAGCCTCGCTGCCGGCGGGACCGTCGGCGGTGGAATCGGCGCCCAGGTACGCGAGCTCGGCGGGTGAGACGCGCCCCACCCGACTCGGATCGTTGTAGAGGGGCAGCCAGAGCAACAGCCAGGCGAGCCCGAAGCAGCCCATGACGACGAACGGCATCTGCCAGCCAAACTTGAACGCGAGGGCTGGCACGATCGCCGGGGCGATGATCGCGCCGACATTTGCCCCGGCGTTGAACAATGTGGTGGCAAGGGCCCGCTCCCGTTTCGGAAACCACAGCGCCACGGCCTTGATTGACGAGGGAAAGTTGCCCCCCTCGCCGAGCCCCAACGCCACCCTGGCCACCGTGAAGCCGTTCACGCTGCCGACAGCCGCGTGGCCGATGGCCGCGACGCTCCAGGCCACGATGGAGACCGCGTAACCAATTCGCGCTCCGAAGCGATCGACGAGCACCCCGAACAGCAACAAGCCGACGGCGTACGCAGCCTGAAATGCCGAATTCACCTGTCCGAACTGCTGGTTTGTCCAGTGCAGCTTGTCATCGAGGATCGGCTTCAGCAGCGACAGAATCTGCCTGTCGATGTAGTTGATGGTCGTCGCCAGGAACAACAGCCCGCAAACGAGCCAGCGATATCGGCCGCCCCCGCCCCGTCGCGCCGCCGCCGCCGCGGGCGTTTCCGAATCAGTCGTCCCTGGCACCGTTAGCGATCCAGTCGGCAATGAGCTGCTGCTGGTCATCGGGCAACGGCGTGCCCGAGTACTCGGACGTCCCCTTCGTCAACAGGGTCATCGGGTTCGCGGGCATTCGGGCGCCACAGGGGGGCATGGTCTGCGACACCTTCAGATACAAGAGGCTATGGTCGGGATCGCCGGGCACGACCCGGGTGCCCATCCGAGAGCAGCCCGGGCCGGCGGCAGGTTGGTCGACCAAGCTCCAGTACGCATAGGAGCGCGAGCTCATGTCGAGGGCGCTGTAGCGAACACCCACGCCGCTGTAGTGACAATAGTCGTTGCTGCAAGAGGGACGCAGCACCGTGTCGTAGACCAGCGTGAACGACTTCGGTGTCGCCGTGTGGACCGGCATGACGAAGACGTCGCCCAGGTCGCCGCCACATCCCGCAGCCAGCGCCATCGTGACGGCCAGGGCGATCGCCCGGACTACCCTCGGCTTTGCCGGGCGTAGTCGTCGCGGGAGGGTCGGGGAACCCTGCCCGGGTTCCCCACTGATCGCGTGGACTACGCTCGGCTTTGCCGGGCGTAGTCGTCGCGGGAGGGTCGGGGAACCCTGCCAGGGTTCCCCACTGGACGATCCGCGCTTCATGGGTTGTTCCCTCCCAGCATGGATAGCCCGGCCCAGCCAGGTCCAGCGTAGTCCGTGAACTCGAGCCAGTTCCTCGGTGGAAAATCGTTCTCCGCGCAGGCCAGTTGTTGCGGACACATTGCGCCCGGCCAGGACGGACCGCCGCAGACACACTGATCGAACACGTTGCCGACACACAAGGCGTACGAGATCCCAGAGCACCCGTCGCAGCTATCAATCGCGACGAAGTAGCCGGTCGGACAGGCAGGCTGCGGGTCCCATCCCTCCGGCGGCTGCCACGGGCGCGCGCCAAAGGTGATCGGCTGAAAAGCGTTCGGGTCGTTCACGCACCCCGCGCCGGCCGCCGTCAACGACATGGCAGCGCAAACCGCCAGGAAGCACCGTCGAAATCTCATCGATGACTGCGTCGCCATGGCTAAAGGAAGTAAAGGAACGTCATCTCGAAACGCTCGTTGTGCGCAGTGGTGTCATCCGCCAGCTCTTGCCTGAGCCGCTGGTACGACGCGCCCACGCGCATCGCCGGCGTGACGTCGAAGAATAGGTTCGCGTCGAAGTATTGCGACCACTGGAACACGTTCCAGGAGTTCACCCACGGCTGCGTGACCGCGTTCGGGTGAAATAGGCTGGCGATGTTGTTCGAATAGCCTCCGCTGTAGTTGCCGCTGATGAACAGACGCCCGGTAGGGGGCAGGTAATACTGCACCCCGATGACGAACGTCTCCCAGTTGATGGTGTGCAGAAAGTTGCTCGAATCGAATGCCACCAATCCCGGGTCCACATTCGGCGTATAGGGAAGACCGACCAGCGGGGCCGTGCCGGGGCTGGGCGGGACGGACACTCCCATGTTGTTCACGGGGGTATCGGGGGGCAGGGGGTAAACGTTTGGCATCGTCGCCCCGGCTGTCATGCCCGTATACTGATCGGCGTCGCCGGTGCCGGTCACGAACTCGCCGGTGATCGTCAGCGCGTTGCCGCGATCGGTGGCGTCCTTGGCCGGGATGATCGGCAGCAGGAAATTCAAAGCCACCGCCCAACCCAAGAGGCGGATCGGCGGCCCGGGCAAGGGAGCGTAAGGATCGACCTTGAACGCTCTTTGCATCGCGGAAACCGCCAGGGCAGCCGGCAGCGCGGTGGTCCCGCCGCTGCCCGGGGTAGAGATCCCCTTCCAGTGGTTGAACACCAGTCGCAACCCGGCCTGAGCGTCCGGTATGGACGAATCTCGCTGCGCCGGACGGAACACCCCAGCCGCCACGTCGATGTTCAGGTGGTCGGTTTCGAACGTATGGCTCAGACGAACTTGCGCGGTCCGATTGAACAGCTGATTGGGCATCCCCAGAAAGCCAGCGGTCGCCCCGAAGAAGTAGTTTTGCCACCCGAGCAGGTAGTAGGTCTGGCCGGCCAGGACGTCCACGACCGGGTCCTGAATGGTCACATACGCGTGCCGCACGCGCAGTCCCGCGTTGTTGAAGTAGGCGCCTTCGGTGGTGGTGGCGTTCCCGGGGGCTTGCCCCGGCGACCCGCCCCCGCTGTTGATGCTGGGCTGGTTGCCGAACAGGTCGAACTCCAGCAGTCCGGCGGTCTTGATGCCGCCGTAGCGAGGCGAGTCGGCGCGAAACCCGAACCGGCTGTTGCGAACGGTGAACTGGGTGCGGGAGTTCTGGTTCGCCTGAGTCGTCACATGCGCGACGACGCCGTTGTTCAAGCCATCGTTGAAGCTGCGCGTCGAATCATGGATCGCGTCCGCTTCGGCGAACCCATAGAAGGTCAGCCTCCAGTCGGAACCAGGTCCGGCCGTGATGGTGAACGGCGGACGGACGAACCAGGGGTTGACCGGCTCGGCCGGTGTTTGTTCACGGGTCGGCAGCAGCACCGGAGGAGTCAGCCCCTTGGACTGGCGCGCCGCGGGATCCTTCGGTGGCGCGGCATCGGATTCGGCGGCCGCGTCTTCGTCCGGGTCGGCCGCACGCGCCGCCGGCGCGGTGAGAAGAGCGCTGACGCCGACCGGCAGCACCAGGGAGAGGCGGGCCCATTTCGCTGGTCTCAATCGTGCCCCTGAGTGTAGGTGGACGGAACTCATCGCTGAATTCGCGCCGAGCCGCCACGTGCCACCGATCGAACCTGTTCCAGCGTTGCCATGGTCGTGTCGCCCGGGAATGTGGCCCCGGCCGCCAGGTCTGCGTGCATCATGGGGCCGAGCAGACCGACCTTACTGGCAGCCCGGGCAGGGGTCAAGTGGCCTGACCAGTTGGCCGCGGACGGTCCTCCGCTCGGGCCGTTGATCCGAAGAAAGACCTTGGAAACGGCCGTCCGCTTGATAGCTTGGAATGCAGCGTAGCGTCTCCCCCCATTACAGGTATCGTCCGAAAGGATTCGACCGTGCCGATCCACCCCGTCGAGAACCAGCGCCTTTATCGCCAGATTGCCGACCAGATCTCTGGTCTCATTTCATCCGGAGAGTTCGAGGAATCCACCCGTCTCCCCTCCGAGCGTGACCTGGCTGTGCAACTGGGAGTTTCGCGACCTTCCGTTCGCGAGGCCCTGATCGCGCTGGAGGTGGAAGGAAAGGTCGACGTTCGGGTCGGCTCCGGCATCTACGTGGCTCGTCGGAGACCAGCGGCGGCGATCGATCCCGACCGCCAGGGACAGGGACCGTTTGAATTGCTCCGGGCGCGATGGCTCATCGAGGGGGAGATCGCGGCCGAGGCCGCCCGCACGGCGACAGCCCACGACCTGGCCCGCGTCAGCGCTGCCGTCGACGATCTCCAGAAGCGGCAGCGACAGCGGCGCGACATGGACCCGGCCGATCGCGACTTTCACCTTGCCATCGCTCATGCGTGCCACAACAGCGCTCTCGTCTCCGTCGTGCGTGATCTGTGGGATCAGGGACGAGGCGCGGTGTGGAAGCGGATGGAGCATCACTTCCAGACCGCGGAGTTACGGTCGGCGGTGCTGCGCGACCATCGGATGATCCTCGAAGCCCTGGAAGCGCGCGATCCGCGTGCTGCGCGCAGCTCGATACGTCGGCACCTCGAGCGGGTGAAACGCGAGTTCATCCGAGGCTGGAAGGCCCTCGACAAAGCCGAGTCCGCTACGCCAGCGATCAGCGGGGCGATGCCGAAAGCGATCAGGCGCGTGGGGCGTCTGGCTCGGACAGGCTGACGGTCGTGACCGCTTCTCCAGTTCTCTCCGACGATCGTCTGTTCTCGCCCGACCCGGCAACGCGTGCCGTGACCAGGCGCCTCTACGAACAGGTTCGGCGGCTGCCGATCGTGAGCCCGCACGGACATACCGACCCCGCCTGGTTCGCGCTGGACCGTCCCTTCTCGGACCCCGCCAGCCTGCTCATCGTCCCTGATCACTACGTCTTTCGCATGCTGTACAGCCAGGGCGTGCCGCTCGAAGCGTTGGGCGTCCCTCGCCGAGACGGCGGCGCGGTCGAAGCGCAGTCCCGGGCGATCTGGCGTCTGTTCGCAAAACATTGGCACCTGTTTCGCGGAACGCCCTCGCGCCTCTGGCTGACCCAGACGTTGGTGGACGTGTTCGGAATCGAGGAGCGCCTCACCATCGACTCAGCGGATCGCATCCATGACCAGATCGCAGACTGCCTGGCGCGACCCGAGTTTCGACCGCGCGCCCTCTTCCAGCGCTTCAACATCGAGGTGCTGACGACCACCGACGCTCCCCTGGATCCCCTGCACCATCATCAGACCATCCGCCAGTCAGGCTGGAAGGGACGCGTCACGCCAGGCTTCCGGCCCGATTCGGTCGTCGATCCAGAAGCAGCCGGGTTCGCGGACCGCGTGGCCCAGCTCGGCGAGATGACGGGGGAGCGATCCGACACCTGGTCGGGCTACCTGCGTGCTCTCGCCAGCCGGCGTCGTTACTTCGCCTCGCTTGGCGCCACCTCCACCGATCACGGACACCCGACCGCCCAGACGTTCGACCTTTCCCGCGCCGAGTGCGAGGCGCTCTTCGCTGGCGCATTGACCGGCAGCCTGGCGCCCGCAGAAGCCGAGCGGTTTCGCGGGCAGATGTTGACCGAGATGGCCCGCCTGAGCATCGAGGATGGCCTGGTCATGCAGCTCCACCCTGGGGCCTGGCGGAATCACAATCCGCGTTTGTTCGAGGCGTTCGGCGCCGACAAAGGCGCGGACATCCCTGTGCCCACGAACTACGTGTGCGCGTTGAAGCCGCTGTTGGACCGATTTGGCAATGACCCTCGGCTCAACTTGATTGTCTTCACGCTCGACGAGTCGACGTACGCGCGGGAGCTGGCGCCGCTCGCTGGCCATTACCCGGCCCTGAAGCTCGGCCCTGCGTGGTGGTTCTTCGACAGCCCAGACGGAATGCGTCGGTACCGCGAACAGGTCACCGAGACGGCGGGCTTCTACAACACGGTCGGGTTCAACGACGACACCCGCGCCTTCATGTCGATCCCGGCTCGCCATGACATGGCCCGGCGAGTCGACTGCGCGTTCTTGGCCGAGCGCGTCGCTCAGCATCGGCTCGACGAGGACGAGGCCGGGGAGCTGGCCGTCGATCTGGCGTACAACCTGGCCAAGCGCGCCTACAAGCTGTAGCGGGGCGGCCCCGCGGCGTTCCGGCAGCTCTAAAAACTGGTCAGGCCACTTGACCGCGGTGAGCCCCGCAGCCTATCTTCAGACGATGCGGACCCCCCCTGCGACTCCTCGGATTTTGAGCCTCGCGCTGACCTCGACGCTGCTGGCCGCATGCGGATATGGATCGAGCGGAACGCCGGGCGGCCCCGGCAACGTCACCGGAACCGGTGGCCACGTCAGCCCGACCGACGGGCCGAACGGCACCGGCGGGAACAACACGGGTTCAGGCGGCGAGTCGGGAAGCGACGCTTCGGGCGGCGCCGGGGTGATGCCGGGAACGGGCGGCACGTCATCGACCGGTACGGGCGGCGGACAGCCCGGGGCGGGCGGTTCGACGGGCACGGGCACCGGCGGTTCGACGAGCGCGGGCACGGGCGGTTCGACGGGCGCGGGCACCGGCGGTACGGCCGGCACCGGGGGAAAGGCGGGCGCCAGCGGCAGCGGGGGCGCCAGCGGCAGCGGGGGCACCACCGGCAGCGGCGGTACCGCCGGCAGCGGCGGTACCGCCGGCAGCGGCGGCACCACCGCCCCTTCGGACTGGGGGACGCCGGTTGCAGGCGGGCCGACGGGCACCGGAGTCACGGCCACGGTTACCGTCAACACCGGCACCACGGTCGGGACCATCGGCCCCAGGTTCGTGGGCTTCAGCTACGAGAAGACGCACATCACGAACGCCTCGCTGACCGCCTCCAACAAGAAGCTGATCGGGCTCTACAAGCTGCTTGGTACCCCGACCGTCAGGCTGGGCGCCAACGACGTGGACCAGTCGAACTGGGGCGGGACCGGAAGCGCGCCATCGAGTCCGCAGGGGCAGCCCTTCACCCACACCATCGTCAGCGGAATGGTCGACCAGTTCTGCGGGTTCCTGCAGGCAACCGGGTCGCAGTCCATCTACGGCGTCAACTTCCAGTCCGGCAATGTCTCGCAGTCGACGGCCGAGGCCACGTATGTCATGAGCAAGTGCGCCTCCAGCATCTGGGGGATCGAGCTCGGCAACGAAATCGACAAGTACGGTTCCTGGTCTGCCCAGAAACAGAAGTGGGAGACCCTGGGCACGTCCTTGACCGGCATTCCGGGCGTGTCGATCATCGGAGCGGCTGCGGAGTGGAGCGCCGCCAGCAGCTTCACGGCTCCCTTCACCGCGGACGAGGCGGCCAAGTTCGGCGACAAGCTGCGCCTCATCACGAACCACTATTACAACGCCGGTGCCAATACCAGTGACGCGACGGCGTCGACGTTACAGAATCTGAAGTCCATCATCACGAGCATCGCCGACACCGTGAACGCTGCGGCCGTCAAGGCGAAGGTTCCGGACGGCTGGCGCTACGGCGAGGCCAACACCTTCTGGGGCCACGGCCAGATGGGCGTCAGCGACACGATCATCGCCGCGCTCTGGTCGCTCGACTTCTCGTATCTGACTGCCCAGCACGGCGGCAACGGCATCGACTGGCACGGCGGTGAGGTCGGTCAGGACGGCACGCGGCCGTTCTACTACGCGGCGGTCGCCGAATCCGGCGGCATGGTCACCGGGGTCCAGCCGCTCTTTTATGGCCTGTTGATGTTCACGACGGCGGGCACCGGCCCAGTGCTGTCGACCACGGTCACCTCATCGAACCCGAACTTCACTGCCTACGCCGTCAAGGGCAGCGGATACGAGAGCGTCGTCCTCGTGAACCGCAACGCCACCATGGGCGTCACCGCGACCGTCAACGTCGGCGCGCCGGTCACCAGCGCCAGCGCGATCTACCTGCAGGGAACGCCGGCCGGTTCGCTCTCCGCGGGCGCCGGGCAGGTGACGCTGGCGGGCTCGACGGTGACGACCGACGGCGTCTGGAACCGGGGCGCGCCGTACATGCAGGCCACGTCCGGGAACACTGCTACCGTGTACGTACCGCCGGTCACCGCGGCGCTGGTTCGCGTCGTTCCTTGAGTTAGCAGCCCCGATCTCCCCAGGACAGACGCATGGCAACCGGGACCACAAAGACGCACGCTGATCCCGGAGCCGCTGATCCGATGTTCGACGTCTCGGGGCGGACGGTGGTGATGACAGGCGGGTCGGGAGTGCTCGGCCGTGTCATAGCCCGCGGCTTGGCCGCGCGTGGCGCGAACCTGGTGTTGTTGGGCCGCGACTTGGCGCGGACCGAGGCCGTGGTGAGCGAGCTGGCCGGGCCCGTCACCGGAGCGGATGGCCGTCACCTCGCCCTGCAAGGCGATGTCCTCAATCGTCAGGATCTGGAACGGGCGGCACAGGCGGTCCTGGTGACCCACGGGCGAATCGACGCGCTGGTCAACGGCGCGGGCGGCAATTCCCCGACGGCCACCACCTCGGCCGATCGGTCGTTCTTCGATCTTCCGTTGGAGTCCATCGAGGACGTACTGGCCCTGAACCTGGTAGGCACCATCCTGCCTTGCCAGGTGTTCGGGCGTGTGATGGCAACGCAGGGCGAGGGAGCCATCGTCAACGTCTCCTCCGCCAGCGCGACGCGCCCCTTGACCCGGGTGGTCGCCTACTCGGCGGCGAAGGCGGCCGTGGCCAATTTCACCCAGTGGTTGGCCGTCCACCTGGCCGAAGAGCATTCACCGGCGCTGCGCGTGAACGCGATCGTCCCCGGCTTCTTCCTGACCGAGCAGAACCGGTTTCTCGTGACCGATCGCGACACCGGCGAGCTGACCGAACGTGGCCGAAAAATCGTGAACCACACGCCCATGCGGCGCCTGGGTGACCCGGAGGAATTGGTGGCGGCCGTGACCTGGCTGCTCTCGCCGGGAGCGCGATTCGTCACCGGCGCAGTGATCCCCGTCGATGGGGGATTTTCGGCCTTCTCGGGGGTCTAGCCGGAGCAACAATGGCGTTCAGCGGACGGGGTAGGGAAGGCCTCCGGCTCGACGAGGACACGATCCGGGAGATTTGCGCGACCGAGATCGCGCGTTGGGACATCCGGGGAAAGCGGGTGCTGGCGATCGTGCCGGACCAGACGCGCACCGCGCCGATGGACGTCATGTTCCGGGTGCTTCACGGCATCCTGGCACCCGAGACGCGCGCCTTCGACGTCCTGATCGCCCTCGGGACACATCCACCCATGACCGAGGCCGCAATCAACAGCCGCCTGGGGATCTCCCCCGCGGAGCGGGTCGGCCGCTATGGGGACGTGCGGATCTTCAACCATCGTTGGAACGATCCGGAGGCCCTGGTCTCCATAGGGACCATCGACGAGGACGAGGTGGAACGGATTTCCGGCGGGCTCATGCGCGAGCGCGTCGACGTAACCATCAACAAGCTGGTGCTGGAATACGACCTGCTGCTGGTGGTGGGTCCGATCTTTCCGCACGAGGTGGCCGGCTTTTCCGGCGGCAACAAGTACCTGTTTCCTGGGATCTCCGGCCCGGCCATCATCGACATGTTTCACTGGCTGGGAGCGCTCATCACCAATCCCGGCATCATCGGCGTCCGACAGACACCTGTTCGACAGGTCATCGATCGGGCGGCGGGGATGGTCCCGGTCGAACGGAAGTGCATCGCGCTGGTCACCCAGGGCAAGGGACTGGCCGGGCTCTTCGCCGGTGACCTCGGGGACGCGTGGGAGATGGCGGCCCGGTTGTCGGCTCGAATTCATGTGGTCTACACGGACCGGGCCTACCACCGGGTGCTGTCCTGCGCGCCGCCGATGTACGACGAGCTCTGGGTGGCCGGGAAGTGCGTTTACAAGCTGGAGCCGATCGTGGCGGACGGCGGCGAGTTGATCGTGTACGCCCCGCACCTCTCACGAATTTCGCAGACCCACGGTGACCGCATCCGGGAGATCGGCTATCACGTCCGTGACTACTTCCTGGCCCAGTGGCAGCGCTTCCTGCATGTGCCCCGCGGCGTCTTGGCGCACTCGACCCACGTGAAGGGGATCGGGACGTTCGAGAACGGCGTGGAGCGGCCTCGCATACGCGTGACGCTGGCGACGCAGATCGGGCCTGACGAGTGCCGCGCCGTGAACCTGGGGTACTGCGATCCCCGCCGAATTCAGTTAGGCGGGCCAGGGGGACAGGACGGAGATGGATCGCTCGTGGTGGAGAGGGCCGGCGAAATCCTACATAGGCTGGGACCTCGCCCACCGGACGTTGAGTAGCTAGCGACGCTGGTCCCCGGCGTGCCGGGCGCACATTCGACCGTCCGTCCCCCTGAGAGTGAGGGGAGATCCCGCTCAACGAGGAGGCGCTGTTCGCGGTCACCTGATAGACGAAGACCCGAGTTCGACGTCGGAACTGTCGGCCGAGCCGGCGGCGACGGACACGCGAAGACGGCGCGCGCCCGGCGGCACGTCTCAGGGCTTGGGGGCGGTGCCACCTGACCCGCGCAGGTGCGTCTGAAAGAAGTCGAGCGTACGCTGCCAGGCCAGCGCCGCGGCGTCCTTGTCGAAGCGGGGCGTCGTATCGTCGCTGAACTCGTGTTGCGTTCCGGGATACCGGTAAACTTCGTACGCTACGTGGTTCCCTTTGAGCGCGGCCTCATAGGCGGGGGCGCTCGCGTTGACGCGTTCGTCGTTCCCGGCGTAGTGCAGCTGCAGCGGCGCCTTGACGTGCGGCACCGCGGCCAGCTCCGGCGCCACTCCGTAGAACGCGACGGCCGCGCCCAGGGTCGCGACTCGTGTGGCCAGCGTGTTGACCAGGCCGCCGCCATAGCCAAATCCCAACGCTCCCACATGTCCGTTGCAGTCGGACCGCGGGGCGAGGAACGCGACCGCCGCCACGAAGTCCTCGCGCGTCTTGGCCGGGTCCAGCTTCGCGAACAGCTTACGTGCCTTGTCCTCGTTCCTCGGGGATCCCCCGAGCGGCGTGAGCGCGTCCGGGGCAAAGGCCAGGTAGCCCGCCACCGCCAGACGACGCGTGATGTCCTCGATATGCGGGTTCAACCCGCGGTCGTCGTGAACCACCAGCACGACCGGTAGCGCGGCGTTCTGGCTGACCGGGCGGGCCAGGTATCCGCGGATCGTCCCGCTGCCCGCCGGCGAGTCGTAGGTGACCCACTCGGCGCGTACGCGTTTGTCATTCCTCCGCACCTGCTCGGCCTCTGCGAAGCGTGGTGTGAGCGCGCCGAGCAGCAGGGGGACCGCCATTGCGGCGGCCGCGCCCGTGGCCGCGAGCTTCGAGGCGCGCCCCAGGAATCCGCGGCGACCGATGCGGACATGCACATACTCGTCGACAAGGTCGAAGGCCACCTGGTCGACCTTCAGGCGGCCGGAGACGGTGGACGCATCGGTGCTGAGAAAGAGAGCGGCGCTGGACGTGAGGGTCTCCATGTTGCCTGACCTCTAGGCGCAAGGCGGGCGGAACGCAAGCCTTTCGAAAACCGGGCGTCAAGTCACGGTGGTGATCCTCGCCGTGACGGGAATGCCGTCCCCCGGCGAGCATTGCGCCGTTGGCTCATTGTGTGACGCAACCGAAGCCCGGCGAGAAGCACTCCCCCGCGGGGCAGTTGCACGTGCCTATCGTGTGGCTGTTCGCGGGCGAGCAACTGCCAACCGAGCAGGTGTCGGGGAAGGGAGCCACGATACTCATGCAGTAGCTGCTCGTCGTGACGGTGCCCCCACTCATCGTGCAAAGCTCCTCGGCGGTAGGCGTCGCCGCGTCCGCTTCGGTGCCGGCGTCGAGAGGCCCGTCGCCCGTGTCCATGGCCGCGTCCGCATACGGGAAGGCTGCGCCGACGGAGGTTGCCCGCTCGCACGCGCTCGTGAGGATGATGATCCCCAGCACCGCGAATAGCAGCCATCTTGTATTTATCAGCGGCTCACCGGCAATAGGTTAGCGCGTTACGTGCTCGTTCGGCGAGGCCGTCGGTTCCCCCCTCGATGGACCCAAGGTCCGCCCGGCCGTCGTCGCAACGACCCGCCTTGATCCTCAGCTCGCCCCGGACGGTGAGCAACTCACGACCACGCGGCACGTTCCCCTTGCCGAGCGCAAGCTGATCGAGGACGGCGAGCGCTTCGGGGTCGCGACCTGCGGACAATAGAATCTCGACGCGCAGCAACCGCGATTCGAGCGCCATCTGGCCGCGGGCAAAACTGCGGTCGTGGAGATCTAGATTGGACAACGCGGTTCTGCCATCGCGATCTCGGCGCCAGCTCCGAAGAACTCTCGCAAACGACTCGGCCTCCCGAGCGATCGCATTATCGGGCATCAGCGCAGCGGTGGCGGGAAGTGACGAGGACTCCCTCGAGGCCGCCGGCTCGAGGCGAGCGGCGTGATCCGCTGGCGCGTTGCTCGCGCGTCTACGGCCAGGACGTATGAACGCCGGGTTGTCCTCTCGGCGTGGAGGTCTCGAGACCGCCAGCGCGTCGAGGTCGGCAGTCGGCGCCTGTTCCCCGGGCGCCGCGATCTCGACCGGCCGGACCGCGGCCCCTGCCGTCGACAGCGACAGCGGCGGCCGGGCGGTCCGAGTCGAGGGCAAGAGCGCGCGCACCGCGGGGAAGCGCCGTAGCGTCCCGGTCGTCCAGGCGACGGCGGTTCCCGCCGCGAGCAGAAGGGCGAGCATGGCCAGGACGGGAAGCGACGATCGACGCCGAACGGGGACGACCGCCGCGTCCAGCCTGGAGGCGATCCGCCGAACCTGCTCCGGCGTCAGTCCGCGCAGATGCCGTGCGCCATGCAGCAGGTGGAGGGCCCGTTCCCTCCGAGCCTTCTCCTCGGCCGTCTCGGGAGCCCCACGGTCCTCAGATGGATTCGGAGTGAGCAAGGCTGGCCTCCCTTCTGACCTCGGCCTCTTCGGACTTGCGGTGGGCGAGGAGAAAGCGCGTGCGGGCCCGATGCAGGCGCAGGCGCGCGTTCGCGGCTTTGATCTTGAGTAGCGCCGCGACCTCGTCCGCCCCAAGCTCCTCGATCTCGCAGAGGATGAGAATCTCACGATCGCGTTCGGGAAGTCTGTCCAGCAGCCGATAGACGAGGCGGGTTGCCTGGTCGAGCTCGGCGTGACGAAGAGGGTCGGGCGTGGCCGAGGCAAGATGGCCGGCCGTCTCCTCCGCCGATCCGGAGAGCCAGCGCCGCCATCTCTCTTTGCGCCGCCGATGGCGAATGACGTTGTTCGTGATCCCAAACAGCCAGGTCGCCACGGAGGAGCCGTGACGAAACTGGGCCCTCTGCCGGTGGGCGATCGAGAACACGTCGTGGACGACGTCCTCGAGATCATCCTGCGTCGGGCCCCCCAGTCGCTCGGCCCAGCGTGCAATCTGGTGCACGTGCTCCGCATAGAGCGCCCCGGTATCGAGGGGCTCCTGCTGGCGGGCCGGTTGATGGGAAGCGCTGTAGAATTTCACGTCCGGCAGATCTCGTGACGGATCGAGCAGTTCCGTTTCACCCGCGTCGACCGAATATCCACGATACGCCGACCTCCGCGCAGACGTCCCAGGGCGAGAGGCGTGTGCTGTCGTTTGTGTCGTCGAGCGTCAGTCTCTCCCGGACCAACGTGCGGTTGAGCGCCACGCTGACGAAGGGCGCCAGCCTCCCCCATCGGATGCCAATGCGGCCTCGGGTCTCGACGGAGGCGCCCCACACGGTGACGGCACGTGTCGTCGCCAAGTTGTTGCCGCCCCCGAGCGAGAGCCGCGTGACCTGGGGAATCAGCGCTACATCCATCCAGGCGAAGCGAGGTCCGACGCGCGCGGCTAAACCCCCACCGAGACGGGAAACGACGTAGGTCGCCGTCCCAGGTCCGAGCGGCACCTGGCGCTGGCCGGCGATGTCGGCGGTCAGGGCAACGCCGAGCACCCGATAGATCTGCAGGACCGCGAGCAAACCGCCGGCAGGCGCCCGCGCGTCACCATCCGCGCTGCCCCCGGCGGCGATTCCCACCTCCACCTCACGCCGGCGCGGGGGCGCGGCGGGCTCCGGCCCCGCCGCGGGAGCGAAGGTCGTTTCGTTCCACGTCTTCGCCCAGGCGACGAGCAGGACGGCGGCCAGAGAGACGCGCTCGGCGCATCGGGACGGCGCCTCCACTTGTCGTACGCCCAGTGTGGCGCCTGTCCGGTCGCGGAGCACGACACGCATCACCGTGCCGACGACCGTGATTTCGGAGTCACCGAGGCGGTCCAACGTGGCTCTCTCTCCCAGACGCTGCAGCTCGGCCTCAACCTGGGAAGCCGCCGGGCAGAGCGCCGAAGACGCAGCACCGGTAGCCGCGACGCCGTCCGCGGCGAGCAGGAGGGCCACCAGGAATCCATGCATGACCCGACATCCTATCCAAGAGGCCTCGGAGCGACGTGATCGTCGGCGGGCGGACGATTCGCTGAAACGTTCCCGGCGAAACCGGCACGAGAGAGAAACGGGAGCCATTCATGCGCGAGACCACACGACCAGATCCGGTTCATGCAATCGAGATGAAGCACCACTCCGCCTTCGCTTTGGCGCTGACCATGCTTTGTCTGGTGGCCTGCGGAAGCGATTCGGGATCGGGCGGGGGCGGCGCGGGGGGGAACGGAAAAGGTGGCGCCAGCGGGGCGTCGGCGACGGGAGGCAACTCGGCAGGCCATGCCGGCAGCGGGGCTGGAGGGAGCGGTGGTTCGGCGAACGGCGGCAACGGCGGACATGAAACCGGCATGGCCGGAACGAACGGGGAATCGGGTGGGAGCGGCGCGGCCGGATCGGCGGGGCACGCCGGCGTCGGGGGAGCGAGTGGATCCGGCGGTCGCGGGGGTGGCACCGCGGGTGCTGGGGGCTCGCGCCCAGGCGGGCATGGGGGCGGCGGCGCTGGGGGGGCCACCGGCGGCACTGATGGATCGGGGGGCGCGGGCGGCGCGAGCGACGGAGAAGCCAGGTGCCGGACGACCGGCGGAACAGTGCAGACCGGGTACTGTTGTTCGAGCGTTTCGGACTTTCCCGGGATGTGCTCGGGCGCGATCGGGCTGTGTGGCTGTCCTCCCACCGCCAGTCACATGATCTCGCTCTGCGACTGTCCGACTAACAAGTGCTTCGATGCCGACAAGGGGTGCGTCGCGCAGTGATGGCTGCGCCGCCTCGTCATCCGCTGCCCCGAAGACAACGGTCGAAGCGGCGGCGTCGGTCCCCAGCAAGAGATCACTGGGGCGGTAAGATGAAGCCACAGGACTCACCGCGTCGAGCGCGTGCCCCAGGTGGCCGAGCACGAGCAGGTGACCGTCGTCGACCTGCCGCTGCGCTGACGCCGGGACGGCGGTTCGCCGGCGCGTCGCGGGTCGCGCCGGAGTCCGGCGGGCTGCTATGCTGGCCCGGTGGAAAGGGCGGAATCCACCGAATCCACCGCGCCTGCCCGCGCGCCGGGTGTTCCGGCCTCCAGCGTGTGGAACGAGGCCCTCGGCAAGTGGGAGGTCGTCGGGGTGGACGGCCCCAACGGCGTGCGCGAGGGGGAGTGCGTGCGCTACCGTCCCGATGGGACGCTGTACTCGCGCAGCCATTTCGTGGCCGGGCTAGAGGACGGCCCGTTCACCGTCTATCACCCCAACGGTAGCGTGGCGCGCCAGGGCCGCTACGCCGCCGGCCGCTTCGATGGCGTTCTCACCATCTTGGCGTCGCCCGACGGCAACGGCGAGCCGCTGCGCGCGTGCTGCGTCCCGCCCGGCGCCACGCGGCTGGACGTGACGTTCCGGGGCGGCGAGCAGCTGCTGGAGATCTTCTCCGACCAGGAGGGCCGGCCGCTGCTGAAAGACGGACAGCTGCGGCCGCCGGTGCCACCCGGGCTGCCCGAGCTGGTCTCGTTCGAGGAGCACCGGGACGCCTGGGTCATGCGCCGGTCCGGGCTCGAGACGTTCTGGACCCTCGACGGGCAGCTGCTCGATGAGCGGCAGTGGTTCCCGGACGGCCACTGCATCACCCGGATCTTCGACGCCGCCGGCGCGGTGAAGGAAGAGGCGGGCATGGACGAGCAGGGCCGGCGCGTCGGACCTTACTTCCGGCGGCTGGATCCCGAGGCGCCCGCCGTCTACGCCGATTCGCGCATTCGCCAGGAGCGCGGGACGTTCGAAGGGGGACAGGCGGTCGGGACGTGGACCTTCTTGGACGCGGACGGCGGGGTCCTGCGCGTGATCGACCGCGGGTCGGCCGTCGCGCCCACGGTCGTCGAGACCTCGCCCGCGTTCGCGCGGGAGCTGCCGGACGGGTGGTCGACGGCGCGCGCGCTGGTGGCCGGCGGAAGGGTGCGCGAGGCGCTGTGCGCGGCGGCGCGCGCGGCCGCGCGATCGGTCGACGCCGACGGCCTGCGCGCTTTCCTGGCCGAGCACGTGGTCCCGCTGTCGCCCGCGCTCGAGCTCGCGCAGGGTGAGGCCCTGGCGCACGCGAGCGCCGTCGGCGTGGTCGAGGCCCTCGACGCGCTGGTCAGCGGCGCCGAGGCGGCCAGTGCGTTCCGGACGCTGGCGGCGATCATCCCGGGGGTCCCGCCCGCCGCCGTCGAGCTGGTGGAGGCGGCGCTGCTGCTCGCGCCGGGGCGCCCCGCGATTCACGTCACCCGTGCGCTGGTGCGGACCCAGACCGGCGACGAGGCGGGGGCGCGCGCCGACGCCCAGACGGTCGAGGCCGCCGTCCCCGGGGCTTCGAAGTCGCTGCTCGAGTACATCGACTTCGTGTTCCGGCCCTTCACGCTGCCGGAGTGGTGGGCCGAGCTCGACGCCGACGCGGCGGCGGCCAGCGTGTCGGACGGGCCCTCCGAGGAGAAGGAGAGGACGGCAGGGCAGAGCGAGGAGGTGGCCGGCGGCGAGAGCGCGGAGCCGGCGGCGGCCATCGGGCAGAGCCTGGAGGCGATCCAGCACCTGGCCGCCGTCTACGCGACGCGACTGGGCCGGCTGCGCGCCGCTGTTCGCGCGGCCCGGGCACGCGGGCCGGGCCCCGGCAGCGGAGGCGAGGAGGAGCCCGTCTGGATGCCGCCCGATCTGTCGGCGCTGTTGCCCGACGGGCCGGTCGAGTTGCTCCACGAGACGGTGACCTGCGATCCGCTGCCCGACACCGGCGCCATCGAGACGATCGACATCGACGAGGAGCCGGCGATCGAGGGGCTGGCGTTGCACGCCTTGCTCGCGCAGGCCCGCGCCGATCACGCCGCTCTGGCGTGGCTGTGCTGGGCGAGCGGCCTGCGCCGGATCGAACGGCCGGGCGCGATCGAGCCGCCCGCGGCGCTGGTCAGTGGCGTGCGACTCATCGTGCAGCGCCATTGGCGCGCCGACGATCGGATCAAGAGCAAGGGGCTGATCGCGCTCGGCAAGCACGTCCCGGGCTTCGAATGGCTGGGCGTCGGCATCGACGACATGCCTGATCATATGGTGTCGGGCGTCCTGGCCGAGTTGCTGGCGGTGCGATCGATGTTCTTGTGGCTGATGTCGCCCGACACGATCTCGCCGTTTCAGGACGACATCCGCTCGGCCTGAGCCGGCGGCGCGAAGCGCGGAAGGGCTGGCGACGGGGACGCGTCTGCGATCGGCGTGCCAGCGCGACGGGCTTGTCCCAGGGCACGTCCGCCGATGGTCCCCTGCGCCGTAGCGGCCCGTCATCCGAGAAGCGGAGCGCCACCATGCCGAGGTGCTGTTCATGCCGGTCGCAGCCGCCGGCTCCACCCTATTCGTCCGCGCGGGGGCCGCCGGAAACGGCTCTCTCAGGGTGGCACGGAGGGGGGCGGCCGTTGTCATGACATCACCACTGGGCAGTGACACAGCCGGATAAGGGCCGTTGGACTTCCTCAACCCTTTACTGCCGTGACCTGCGAGAACTTCATCGCCTCTGTAAGGGAAGACGGCCTGGCCACCTTACGGGGCGCGTGCCTCGCGATCCGCATCCGTCCAGCGGGCCATCATGCGGGCGATGCGGCGGCCGAGCGGCGTGTGGTTCCAGGGCGTCGCCAGCGACGGCGCGGAGCAGTCGAGGTGGTACACGTCGGAGCGCAGGTCGGGAAGGTCCTCGTAGTCCTCGCGCAGTTGGCCCACGTGTCGGGCGCCGACGGCGGCGAGCATGCGCAGCGCGGCCAGGTTGTGGACGGGGGCGCGGACGACGGTGGCGAAGACGTGCTGGTGGCCCGCCGACAGCAGATCGAGCAGGGCGCACAAGGCCAGCGCGGAAGCGCCCAGCCGGCCGCTGCTGCCCGGCGCGCAGGCGATCTGATCGAAGTAGCCGATGGGCGCGCTCTCGGTGAACGCTGGCGCCTCCGCGGACCAGACGATGGCGTCGCGGCGCGCCCACAGCGGCGAGCGGCGCAGCACCCCGTCGGGCAAGGTCACGGAGAAGCCCACCAGCGGGCGTCCACCGCGCGAGCCGCCCAGGCGCGGGCCCTCGAGGACCAGCACGTTCGCGTGACTGATCAGCTCGGCGTAGCGCGCGAGAGAGACGCCCAGCAGGAAGCCACCCGGCTGGCTGCGGCTCGCCCCGGGGCTGATCCGCAGGCGCCGCTTCAGCGCGAAGATGGCTTCGGCGTCGTCTGCTTTTGCACGGCGCAGGCGCAGACCGGAGCCCGTCCCTTCGAGCGGCGGCGCTGTAGATGCGGTCTCGGTGACGGGTCGAGGCTCGTTCACGGCGCCTGCTTTCGCTCAGGCGCTGTCGCGCGCGCGCACAGGACCGGGCCACGGCGCTGCTGCCAGATCGCCTGCCACAGACTGGCGACGTCCTGGTTGCCGCCGAAGCGCGCGGGCAGCTCCTTGCGGCGCTCCGGCAGAAGATACCAGGGGATGGCGGGATCGACGTGGTGGGTGACGTGCTCGTTGAAGTTCAGCAGCAGCCAGGAGAACAGCGGCTGCCGCGGCAGCGCGCGGACGTTGTAGCGCACCTCGGGACCGACGCTGGTGCCGTAGTGATAGACGTACAGCATCAGGGACCACACCCACGCGAACACCAGCAGCGGCGCGCCGACGATCAGCCTCCACGCCGCCCCGCCCAGCGCCAGCGCGACCGTCAGGTGCAGCGCCACCGCCAGCAGGAGCTGCAGCCACGCGCGCAGCCGGGCGCCGGGGCTCCAGCGGGCGAAGACGGGATCGATGCGGCTGGCGAGCCGGGTGGGGATCACCAGGAAGATGACGATCGTGGCCAGCGAGTGCAGGAAGAATCCGCCCAGGAACACGTAGAAGAGCCACACGGCCCGCTTGTAAGTTCGCCCGAGCGCACCGGCGCCCGGCCGTACGTGGAAGTGCTCGAGCGCGGCGTGACGGTCGTCCTTGCGATTCGAGCCGTGATGGAAGTGGTGGACCTTGCGGTACACGGCCAGCGGCGCCCCGAGCGGCGACAGCAGCAGGATCGCGGTGCCATCGTTGAGCCAGCGCGAGCGCGGGAAGAGCTTGTCATGAACGCCCTCGTGAGCGATCACGTAGAGCCGATACATCCACAGACCTTGCGCGACGACCAGCAGCGCCAGCAGCGCGGATCGGCCCGGCCACGCGGCGGAGCGGACCACCAGCAGCGCGGCAGCGATCACCCCGAAGCCGGCCAGGCCCGTGATGACGAGCCGGGCGCTGACACGGTCGTGCGCGCGGGGCGAGGGAGTCACCGGGTGGGGTGATTGAATCACGATGGCACGGACGCAGCAACGCACATGCCAGCCGAGCCCACTCGAACCAGCCCTGTGGGCGCGGGTGGTCGCGCCGGCGGCGACATGCAGCAGCCGAGTCGGATCGAGATGTCGTGGGTTCGACTCGCCGGCGTGGCCGGCGGCGCTCACCGCACTCATACCGATACGCGTCGCCTTCTGCCCCGGCGCGCGAAGCGGCCGGATCGAGGGCGCGAGGGTGGACGTAACCTGACGACTCGGCGTTTGACCGACGAAGTAGCGGCCGTGTTCTTCCTGTACCCTGGGCGGGCGCGCCGATCGCTTAGACGGGACACCCGATGCGACGCGCCGACTTGGTTGTGCGGCAAGAACGGCGATATGACCGGCGACACGGTGCTTTGCAGGAGGTGGTACGTGCAGAAGGCGAAGTCTTCGCCTGACACCGAGTGCGCCGACGCCGGGCCGAACAGCAGCGTCTGCATTTGACCGCCACCATTGCGCCGCGCAGGCGACACGCGTGTCAACGCCCGTAGGCGGCGGCCCGATGACGCCGTTCAGATCGACTCGAAGAAGTCGTAGATCGCGCGCACGCCGAAGCAGGGGATGCCGTGATTCGAGGTGCCGTACTGGGGGTCGTTGTGGTTGCACCACTTCGTCACGGCGCTGCAGCCCTGGAACTGGACGCAGCCGTCATCGAACGGTTTGCCGTCGATGCCGGTCTTGACGTTCGCGCAGTTGGTCAGGACCGGGTCGAACGGCGTCGACATCATGGTGCACATGTTGGACGTCAGGTACACCTGCAGATCCTTCATGCCGTTGCCGTCGTTCAGGCCATAGGCGGCCCGCTCGCTGTCCATCACGCCATGGATGATGAGGGCGGGGATGGGGCCGTTCTTCCACTTCGTGCAGTAGACCGACGAGGCCACGGGAGCCACCGCGTCGAAGTCAGCGTCGCCGCTGCACAGCAGCTGCGCGACCATCTGCGCGCCCGAGCTGTGTCCGGTTCCGAAGAGTCGGTTCTCGTCGACGCAGGCCTGGCTGAGGAGGGCGGCCTGGGTGTCCAGGTAGATGGACTTGTCGCGCGACAGCTGCCAGCCGCTGCTGGGCGAACCCGAGTTGGGATAGACCATCAGGTACTTCTTGGCGAGATCGCTGCCCTGGAAGTTTCGCTGCATCGAGGTGTTGTCGTTGCCCGCGGCGTGAAACGCGATCACCGCCGGGACGGGATCCTTGCCGTTGTAGCCGGGCGGGATGCTGATCAACGAGCCGGCGATGGTGACCTGCGTGCTGCCCCGCGTGCACCCCGCGCTCGGCTTCACCGGGCGAGACCCGCCCGCGCCACCCGAACCGGAACCGGGGGAGCCGCCGGCGGCCCCACCGGTCGCCACCGTCGTGCCGCCCGAACCGACGCGACCGCCGGGACCCGAACCGCCGATGCCGGAGCCGCCCGTGCTCGCGGACGTGCCACCGGTGGAGCCCGGCGCGCCACCGCTCGAAGACGCGCCCCCCGAGCCGACCGTGCCCCCCGATGACGTGCGCCCGCCCGTCGCGGCAGCGCCTCCGGAGGACGACGTGGCGCCGCCGGTGGATGAAGTCGTTCCGCCCGTCGAAGACAGCGCGCCCCCGCTGCCTGTCACGCCTCCCGTCGACGACGTCGCCCCGCCGGAGCCACTCCCGCTGCCGGGCGAAGACTCCGAAGAGCAGCCGATCACCGTCGAGACCAGCAAGACGGCCAGGGAAGATGACGCTGCGCGGAAGGTTCTCATCGTGGGGCGCTCCTGGGCGGACAGGGACCAGAACTGTCGCATCCCCACGGTCGGTCTGCCAGCATGATCGTGATCCCCGTCGCATTCACGCCCGTCGTGCCGCGTCCGGTCAAGACGGGCCAGACACGGCGTGCTCAATCGAGGAACGCGAACCGCCTCGATCACCGTGCCGTGGAGGCCCAGCGGGACCGCCGGTCCATCGGACTCGATCTTCCGCCGCGGCGTCCCGGGCCGCATCGCAGGCCATGCCGCTGGCAGGCACAGCGAAACGTCAACACAGGCGATCCCATGCGCGGTCCCAGGCGTGAATCGCGCCGACCGCGCCATAGAGGACGGCGTGCAACAGACACCAAGGCAGCGCCGCTGCCCGTACGAACCTGATGAACGCCCATGCCACCAGACCTCCGCACAGCGCGGCCACGGGCGTCGCGACGGTCCCCCTCACGAAGGTGGGGGCGTTCAGCGCGCCGGCGCCCGGAGTCGGCGCGGTCGCGATCGCCCAGGTCACCATGGCCGTGGCCGCCACGGTGGCGATGACGCTCATCGTGACCGCGGGCCAGTCAGTCCCGCGGTAGTGCCGCAGCAGGCAGGCCCCCAGCGCGAACAGCGCCGCCAGACCCAGGTGAAGCGCCATGGGGATGCGGGCGCGCTCGATCCGGGCCTCGTGCGCCCAGGTGTTCTCCAGAACGGCGGGCGCCTGACAGACCGCCTGGGTGCGCGCAGCGGGATGCTGGCAAAGGACCTCGTACAATCGATCGCGTCCTGCCGCGTGGGTGCGCGTCGCGAACTCGAGCGTTGGAAGCAACTGGAGCCGTTCGGCCGGAGCGATCGCCGCCCCCAGACGCGCGGCGAGATCCGGGAACGCGCAGCCGCCCGCGCCGCCCAGCCGCGGCACCACCAGACGCGTGAAGTCTTCTGGACGATGCCGGAACAACGCCACCGCGCACGGCAGATCATATGCGGCGCGCGTCTCTTCGTCGGCGCTCTCCCATGCGACGACGGCCGGCCACGCCTCGGGCGGAGCGAGCTCGCAGATCACGCGCTTCACGGCCGGGTCTTCCGAGGCATGAGCCAGCAGTTCATGGGCGAGGCCAGGCCACCGGCCGCCCTGGATCGCCTGTCGACAAACCGGCGTGAGCGCCTGGACGATGCGGGCCGGATCTCTGTCGCCCGAGGTCACGTCGGCGGACTGACGGCTGACCACGTAGGACCGCAGCGCGAACTGTTCGGCGACGCAGGAGACAGGCGCCGCTGAACTTGCGCCTTCGCGATCGGGCGATGCCGGTGCGGGCGCGGCGAACGCCGCCACGGCGAGCAGCGCGCCCACCCCTGCCCGAAATGACGTCCAAAGCGGTCGCATCGATGCTCGAACATAGTCGAGCGTTCAACTTTCGACACCGAGGAGCACCTTCACCGCAACAACATGGCCCCTCTGGTACGGTCCCTTTCTTGCTTCGATCACGGCCGTGCTGACACCCGTTCGAACGACGTCCCAGCGGATCGCGCTGGCGCTGAGCTTGCTGCTGGCCGGGTGCGGCACGGGGCAGCAGATTGCCGCCGGGCCCGTCGTCGGGTGGGTGAGCGGGCGCGGCTGGTCGGCGGGGTGCGGACCGATGAACACGTCCAGCGGTGGCGGCGATCCGGTGCTCAGCACGGCCTCGTTGCTGACGCGCTTCAATGGGGGGATGTCGTGGCGTCCCCCGCTGGCTGGCGGCGGCACACGCGAGCGCGTCACGTACCTGGCCTGGGAACCGTGGCTCGCGCTCGGCGGCACGCTCGGGGTGCGCACTTCTTCCACCGAAGGGGTCCACTCGCTCCTCGGCCTCTGGGAAGGGGTCCCTTTCGTGCTGGGCGCATTCAAGCGCTCCGCGCCGCTTTACCGCTGTTCACCCTGCACGACGTTCTCGTTGGCGCTGGGCTGGCGCTTCGACGGCGCTGGCGAAATCTACGTGACGCCCAAAGTGGGCCTGCTCAACGGAATGAACATGCCGTTTCCGTTTCAGTCGTACGCCGACTGAATCCACACTGACGGAGGTGCGCCGCCGCGGGCCGTCTTCCGCAAGCTAGGCGGCGCTCTCGCGTCGGGACCAGCGCGGCATCTGTCGAACCCAGACGACCGCGGACAGGAGTCCGTGCCGAAGGTAGAATCGTCGCGATGCGGGGAATCGGCGTCGCGTACGGCCTGGCGTGGTTCATCCTGGGAGCCGTGTCTGTCGACGCGTGCTCGTCGCGCTCGGGCGGCCAGCAGGGAGCGGGCGGCGGCGGCGGGCCCGGGACGGCGACGGGGGGAAGCGGTGGAATGACCATGACGACGTCCGGGGCGGGCGGCGGGCCCGACTGCGCGCAATTTGCCTGCTCCCGGGACGGTTGTCGGACGCTCGCGACGACGTTCGACAGCCCCTCGTCGTGGATCACGGTTACTGGACCGATCATGCTGTCGCTGTCTCCACCGTCCGTTCCGTTGCGGTCGGTCGCGTTCTGGCAGGGGGACATCTCCGGGGGCCAGATGATCGAGCTCGCGAATGTGGATGCTCCGCCCTGGAGCTTCGAGTTCCGGCCGAAGATAAATGGACGCTACTTCATCACGGCCATCGCGACGGGGTACTGCAACTACGACGGACAGGGATCGCTGATCGTCGACGTCCAGCAACCGGGGCCCATCGGCGACGCGTTCCCGCGCCTGCGGCTCGTCAACCCACCCTACGCGCTGGACACCGCCCAGCAGTCCGCGTCGCAGTGCCAGTCCCGGCAGGTGGTCGCGGTCGTCGACGACGACCATCCCCCGCTGGTAGGGGTCCAGCTGTTCGCGGATGGCGAAGAGCTCGCACGGACCACGGTCGATCCAGCGGTGTTCCAGCTCGCCCAGCCGGTCAGCCTGCTCAGCGTCGTGGCCACAGACTCCGCCGGACAGCAGATGGAGCGCTCCATCCCGCTGTTCCCCGACTCCGGTCCCTGCGCGCCGTTACCGGTGGTCGCGATCGTGTCGCCTCGTGATGGCGCCACCGTCCGCGGGGTCGTCACCCTCACCGCAATGTCGACCGATCCGGGCCTGACGGTCGACTTCTCGATCGACGACGGCACGCCGGGCGGAGGGCACGACCTCGGCCCGGCAGCGGGCCCGGGCTTCACGGCGACCTGGGACAGCAGCACCGTCCCCGAGGGGGACTACACCCTGTACGCCTTCTTCACAGACGGATCGATCCCTGCGAGCGACAGGATTTCCATCCACGTCGCGCGCTGAACGTCACGCACTCCGAAGCAAGCTGCCGCCGCGACCACCTCACCCGGTCGCCAGACCTACGAAGCGCCGGCGCGCCCTTCGTGTATCGCGTGGCCCCTTCCTGCGCGCCTCCGGCCGTGCTACGAGGGGATGGGGAGGGTAGGGGAGATGACGCCAGATCTGATCGTTCGGAAGCAGACGGGTTTCGTTCTCTGGCGGCCGGGGAGCACGGCCACGCCGCCGAAGCTGGTGATCGGGACCTTCGGCGCCGGTCCGCCGCCGACGCTGGTCGGCGCCAAGACGTTGCCCATGTCGCTGGTGGCGGGCACGACGGACCTCTACGAGATCCCCGTCGCCTCGTGCGGCCTCACCGAGGGGTCGGTCTACCACTACTGGTTCGAGGTCACCGACACGAACGCCTACGGCGCCACCCCGACGCGCATTCGCGTGACGGATCCTACGGCCTTCTCGGTGGACTGGCGCCTGACGGCGGTGCTGCCGGCGCCCTACAACCAGAATCCGGCCAATCCCACGGAGAACGAGCTTCCCGCCGCGGTGGTCAAGGTCACGGGTGGAAAGCTGGCGCCCTGCGACGCCGATGGCGTCACGCTCGACACCTTCGCGGCGACGGCCGACGTGAAGATGGCCACGTTGCCCGCGAATCAGAACCTGGTGATCTACGAGCTGCCCACGGCGTGGACGAAGGCCGGCGATCTCGTCGATGCCAAGAGTGTCGGCGTGGGGACCTTCCAGGACGTCCTGGCGCTGGTCGACGCCGCGGCGCCGGGCGCGAACTTCGCAGGCCTGGCGGCCGTGGGCAAGGATCAGCACATCACCGATCTGGGCGTCAACGCGCTGGAGCTGCTGCCTCCCGCCGACTCGTTCCTGGACCGCAAGTCGTGGGGGTACGCCACCAGCAATTACTTCGCGCCGGACTACGATCTCGGCAGGCCGCTCGCCGCGCCGCTGTCGACGGCCCTGACCGATCTGCTGGGGCTCGTTCGTGGCTGCCACCAGCGGGGCATTCGCTTCTTCTACGACGCCGTCATGGCCTTCGCGCGGCAGGACCCTTACCGCTTCGTGAGCTTCCTCGACTTCCACGTCAAGTTCACGGACAACAAGGCCGCGGATCAGAGCCAGCGCGATCCCGAGCAAGACGGCCGCGACGGGTTCGGCGGTGACCTGTGGAAGTATGCCCACGACGTTCCCGCCTACGATCCCGTGTCGGGGGGAACGGGCGCCCTGTACCCGGCGCGCCGGCACATGATCGCGCACCTGCTGCACTGGATGGGCTTCTTCCACGTCGACGGGCTGCGCCTCGACAGCGTCACCAACTTCAACAGCTGGGACTTCGCGGGCCAGGTGCGCGGAGAGGCCCGCGCCGCCTGGCAGGACCGCTGGAACGCGGAGCAGGGGCCGGGGCCGGGCGCCGACGAGCGGTTCCTCGTCGTGGGCGAGGAGCTGTCGGTGCCCAAGGCGCTGCTGGCCAACCTGGACAGCCTGTGGAACGAGGACTTCAAGCGCATGGTCCGCAGGGTGATCCTGGGTCGCAACGCCGACGGCGAACCGTCCTTCGAGTGGTCGGTGCGCAAGGTCATCGACTGCCGGAACCTGGGCTTCTCGCGCGGCTACCAGGCCGTGAACTACCTCGGCAGCCACGACGTGGGCGGCTTCGACAACCAGCGCTTGTTCAACTACCTGGACGTCAACGGCGTCGCGTTCAAGGAGAAGCAGACCAAGCTGGCCTTCGCGTGCCTGCTGACGGCAGTGGGCATTCCGATGATCCTCGCGGGCGACGAGTTCGGCCAGAACCACCACAACCCGCAGGTCACCGACGCCAACAAGCAGATCGACCCCATCGATTTCGGCCTGAAGAGCGATCCCTGGCGCGGCGACCTGCTGGCCTACGTGACGCGCCTGGTGAAGCACCGCACGACGTCGCCGGCCCTGGCCGTCGACGACACGACGTTCATCCACGTCGACTTCCAGGAGGGCAAGCGCGTGCTCGTGTGGCAACGCGGCCGTCCGGGCGTGGACGCGCCCGTCGTTGTCGTGGCCAACTTCTCCGACTGGGGCACGGCCGATCCCACGAACCCCGGCAGCCGCTACCACGTGCCCAACTGGCCGGCGTTGCCCGCGGGGAAGAGCTGGCGAGAGATCACGGCGACGCGCGCAGTGCCCACGGCGTGGGCGGGCGAGGAGCCACTTTATCCCTGGGAAGCCAAGGTCTACGCCGCCGTGTGAGCCACGGCGGCATCGCGCCCATCTCCGCAACGGCTGAACGGTGGCGATGAGTTGCGACGGCGACGCGATGGCCGGGTCTGGAGTCGACCCGGGCGCCGGCGCGACTTGATCGCGGAGAGCGTCATGTGGCGCCGGGGTGGGGCGGCGTGCCTCACGCTCGCGGTGAAACTGTCCTTCGTTCTCGGTGTCTCTCGTCAGTCGATCGTCAACAGCGACGATCGCGGGAGGAACCGGAATGTCTGTCTCCCTCGAGGGCGGCCCCAACGTGGGACGCAAGTCCGTCAGCGCCGAGTTGAACCTCGTCGCATACATCGACCTCCTGACGTGCATGGTGTCTTCCCCCGAACGACTACAAGCGTCTGGCCGCCGAGTTGCGCGCCGCCAAGGCCGCCCACCCCGACAAGACCGACGTGCAGGTCGCGTCCGCCGACGACATCGTATTCAGCCGGCTGATCGAGACGATGGATGTGGTGCTGGGGGCGGGCTTTCCGGATGTCTCGCTCGTCGATGCCGCCGGAACGTGAAGCCGGTTTGGCCCAACGCCCGGGGTGAAAGCAGCACGCCATCACGTGCGCATGGACGACGTCGCTTCGTGAGCGCGGGCACGCCGAGCGGGAGAGCGTTTTGCGGGCATCCGCGCCGCGCCCGGTGTGTGATAGATCGAATTCATGCTGGCAGACGCCCTTTGCTGCCCGCGTTGCGCGGGAGCGCTATCGGCCGCGGACGATGGCTTCGCATGCGTGCGCTGTCGGACGGCATATCCGCTGGTCGGCGGCATCCCCTGTCTGGTCGAGGACCCGGTGCTGTGGCGAACGTTGTGGTTGCGGCGTCTCGACTTCTACCTGTCCGGCGTCGAGATGAGGGTCGACGCGCTCCAGCAGCAGGACCCCGCCTCGGAGCTTCTGCCGCGCACCCAGAAGCGGGTGGCGCGGCTGGCCGAGGGGCTGGCGGTCCATTTCGAGAAGTTGAGGGCCTTCTGTCAGCCGCTGACCGCGGGGGCCGATCCCTTCGCCAGCGAGGCGATTCCGCCGCGAGCGGAGCCCGGGCAGCAGGCGGCCATTCTGGAGTGCTACGAGCACCTGTTTCGTGACTGGGCCTGGGGCACGGCCGAGTGCGAGACCACCGCGGGACTGATCGTGCCGCTGCTCCCGGAGAAGCTGGCGCGCGTGGCCGTGTTCGGCGCGGGGACGGGACGGCTGGCAGTGGACATCCACCGCCAGCGCGCGCCGGAGCAGACCTTCGCGCTGGACGTGAACCCCTTCCCGTTCTTCGTGACGGCCCGCCTGCTGGCCGGCGAAACCGTCGAGCTCCCGGACCTCCCCACCGATCCGAACTCCGACGAGATGGTGGTGGTGAACGAGGCACTGTCCTGTCCGCCCGGCGTGCCCGAGGGCCTGTCCCTTCTCTTCGCCGACGCGCTTCGCCCGCCCTTCCCGGCCGGGTCGCTCGACGCCGTCGTCACCTCCTGGTTCATCGATGTGGCCCAGGCGGACGTGTTCAAGACAGCCGCGGTGATAAACCGCGTCCTCCGGCCCGGTGGCGTGTGGGTCAACCTGGGACCGCTCCGCTTTCACGCGGACCAGTCCCGCCCCTACACGATCGAGGAGGTCCTCGACGTCGCCGGCGCGTGCGGGTTCGAGATCGTTTCGCGTGATGCCCATCAGCTGCCCTATTTCCACTCGCCCTCGAGCGGCAACTGGCGGTCCCACCGCGTGTTCCGGTTCGCCGCGCGAAAGCGGGCAGACGCCCCGGCCACGGAGGTGGCGGGGCCGCTGCCTCCGTGGGTGACCAATCCCTTCCTGCCCATCCCGGTCACGCCGGCCATGGTGGCGCTGGGCCGGATGTCGGTCTTCACGGCGGGGGTGCTGACCCTGATTGACGGCGAGCGATCCATTCTCGACCTGGCCCGCCACATGGGTCAGTCGTGGAATGTCGACCCGTCCACCCTCCAGGATCAGCTGCGCGCGTTCTTCGCGCAGCTCCCTAGCGCGTAGGTCCGTCGCAGCTATCGCTTCTTCAGCTCGACGCAGATCGTCCGCACCTCCGTGTGGCCCACGTTCTCCACGGCATGTCGTCCCACGGGCGCCGGGATGACCTGTCGCTCCACGAGCGGGATGTCGACGGAGGAACCGTCGGGCTCGCTCAGCCGCAGGGTCCCGGCCTTGACGATGTAGTTCACGTTCGCGGGGTTGGTGTGCATCGGCACCTTGGCTCCGGGCTTCACGGTGACTTCGAGCACGCGAATGACGTCGTTCTCGAAGAGAACGACGTGCACGTCAGGGGAGAGCTTCACGATGTCGTCGATGATGTCGGTCATGGATCGTCTCCGTTGTTTCAGGTCGAGCGCGTGCCGGCCATCGATGTCGAGGACGGCGGCGGTGGTGAGCTCACGGCGAAGGAACGCAGAGCGGGCAGTTCGATAACGCGACCGCGGATATCTGCGTCGAATACCACAGCCAGAGCTTCGTGTTGACGCCGGACTACATCGCCTGGGTCACCGACGGCAGACCGCCGGGCTCCGGGCCTCGCCGGTCACGCCCGCGGCAGCCGATGATTCTCGGAGCCGAGGTCGGGGAGCCCCCGGTCGGGGCCGCATGGAGTCATGGCTGTGGACTGCGCTGGGGCCAAATTTCGATGCCGTGGCTTTTTGAGGCCACAATTCCTGCGCGTGCGACAGGAATGACATGAGCCACGAGTCAGTCCCCTCACGGAGTCGGCGGCGGCGCACCTCCTGGTCGGCGAGCCGCCATCGCCCGCCCGACCTGGGCGGTGTCGTTGCGGCCGCGTTGCTGATGGCGGGGGCGCTCGCCTGCGGCGGCGGGGCCGGCCAGCCTGGCGCTGGCACGGGCGGGACCGGCCCCGGATCAGGCGGGACGACGGCCAGCGGCGGGACGACGGCCAGCGGCGGGGCGAGCGCCACGGGTGGCAGCGGCGGCTCGCGCGGGGCGACAGGGGGAAGCGCGACGGGCGGAACGACCGCCACGGGCGGCAGCCTCGGAACCGCCGGTCACGCCAGCGGCGGTGCGGCGGTGGCCACCGGCGGCGCCGCCTCGGGAGGTACGAAGGGCGCGACCGGGGGCACGGCGGGATCTGCCGTCACCGGGGGGTCAGGCGGAGCGCCCGGGACCGGCGGCTCCTCGGGCAGCGGCGGGGCGGCCGGTCATGGTTCCGGAGGTACCACGACCGGCGGGACGGCGGGTACCGGCGGCGCCGGGGGCGGTAGCGCCAGTGGCGGAGCCGGCGGGGGCACGACGGGAGCCGGAGGAAGCGGCACGGGCGTCGGGCTCTTCGGCTGCAAGTTCGGCTGGGGAGAGCCCAGCCCGGCGAACGACAGCTGGTTGCAGTGGGTCACCAACTGGATGGGCTCCTCGATCAAAGCGGACGGGACGGTCTCCTCGTGCGAGACCTGTTCGTGGCTCTCCCAGCTCGCGTCGACGAACCTGACGCCCGCCTACTACGCATATGTCATCGGGTTTTACGGCCATGCGAACGGACTGCCCGACGGCAATCAAAGCGGTGGCGCCAACCTGACCACCGGCGGCGGCGCCCTGATACTGGGCGCCGCGAATGCCGGTTGCCCCTCGGGGCAGATCTGCGCCCAGAACAAGATCGTGCAGGCCTACGCCTACTACGCGAAACAGAGCCACGCCGCCTGGCCGACCAAGCCCCTCATCTGGCTGCTCGAGGGCGACTATGTCCAGTACTCCGCCTCATCGCAGTCTCAGCCGTTGAGCTACGCGCAGCTGGGGCAGCTGGCGGCCCAGATCACCACGGCGATCAAGACCAACATGCCGAACGCGATCGTCGCCATGGATCATTCGACGTGGAACTCGGACGACGTCACCAATTCGTTCTGGAACGCCATGAAGCAGGCCGATCTGGACCTGGTCTGGACCACCGGCGTCGGCAACAACAACGGATTCATGGCCAGCGGCACCAACGCCAGCAGCTACAACGGCAAGACCTGCACGTATTCCTACCTGCGCACCCTGACGGGAATGAAGATCCTGGTCGATGAGAGCGCCGGGCTTTCGCAGGCATCCGACACGTGGTCGAATCAACCGGCGGCGACGATCAACGCGCGCATCTCCGAGGGAGTGATCGGAATCAACGTCAGCGGCGCGCCTTCGAATTATCAGAGCAACGTCGCTGCCCTGGCGCCGCAGTTGAAGACCATCTGCCCGTGAGGTGGCGCCCAGGCCGCGAGCCCGCGCCCGGCTGAGGACTGGGCGCCGGGCCTTTGTTGCCTCGGACACCCCTTGGGACGACGACATGGCGCCAGTCGCGGCCGCCATCCTCCCTCGCCCTGATGGGCCCGCCTGCCCGCGCGCCTCATCCACGCGCTGACACCGGTCAGGGGCGCCGGGACCGGCGTCGCGCCAGCATCGTCAGCGCTAGCAAAGCCATGGCGCCGACGGCGCCGGGGTTGTTCCTGCTCACTGCGCAGGAACAACCGCCCGCTGAGTTGCCGGATCCCTGTCCCCCGCCCGGGGCGCCGCCCGTCGCGGTGGTGCCCATGCTGCCGCCCGACGAACCCGCGGCCGCGCCCGCTCCCCCGGACCCCGCCGGCCGTCCTCCCGTGCCGAACGCACCGCCACTGGCGGCCATCCCGCCGCTGCCGTCGTTCAGGCCAGAGCCGCCAGCACCAATGCCACCCGTCGCCGCGCCGCCGCTTCCGTCACGCGCGCCCCCGGCGCCTGTCATGCCGCCGGAACCCGTACCGGCGCGCCCGCCGGCGCCGCCCGCGCCGCGGCCACCAGCACCTCCAGCCGTCCCTCCGCTGGCCCCGCCGCCACGGCCGCCCGCGCCAGCAACGCCGCCGGTCCCGCCTGGCAAACCGCCCGCCCCACCTGCGCCGGCTTCGGCACACGAGGCCGCGTCACCGTTGTCGCAGTCGAAGCGCACGCCGTCGAAGGGGACGACCAGCACCTTGCTGCCTCCGGAGTTGACCGCGCTGGTGTTCTTGTCCACGTCCGTGACAGCGAAGGTGAAATGCGTGACGTGACCATTCTGCTGGTACACGCCCGGCCGCTCCATGTTGTGCCACTGATTGACCGTGCCGTCGGTGTAGCGCAGCCACTTCGAGTTGGCGTTGGCGGGCGACTGAACGGCCTGATACGCAAGCCCGGTGTTCGTCCAGTTCGTGATGCCGTCCTTCGACATGATGTGGTAGGCGCGCTGCACGTTCCAGTAGTTGTAGACGATGTGATAGTAGCCGCCGCTGTACCAGATCACCTCGTCCTCGGCGTTGGCGTTGTCGTTGTTCTCGAGGTTCGGCAGTACGCTGTTCGTTTCGACCTTGTACGTGCCCAGGACCTGATCGCTGTCCATGATGCAACCGCTGCGGGACGCGGCCCAGAATCGCTTGTCCCCACCGACCGTGAACGTGAAGTTCGACGAGAGCGTCCCGCAGTTCCCGTGGCCATTGGTGTTGGTGGTCATCGCCCCCAGCAGCGTCCACGGCCCGTTGGCCGAGGACGCGCTGAACATCTGGCCGGGCACGATCTCGCCGACCGACAGCGTGTAAGGTGATGCCCCCGTCGGCGCCAGCAGGGCGGTCGTGTTGTGGCCCATGCTGTTGCCCTGCTGGTTCTTCGTGTAGCACTCGCCCTGCAGGACGTACGGACCCATGACATCGTCGCTGATGGCCTGAATGGGGATGGAGCTCTGCCAGCCGGTTCCGCTGGCGCCGGCGGGCGGGCCGAATCCGTTCTTGTGCGTCCAGTAGCTGGCGTAGAGGTGGAACTTCCCGTCCTCGCCCTTGATGATCTTGCCGTCCCAGTAGTAGTTCGTCTCTTGCTGGGGCCCCACGCCGCCGCTGCGACCGTTGTCTTCCAACCCGTTGGCCGGGTCCCGCGGCCCGACGGTCGAGGCGCCCCAGACCGTCGTCGACAGCTTGTCGACGATGGGCATGGGCTGGAAGTAGTTGATCAACGGCTGCGGCGCCGCGGCCGCTGCCGGCGAGAGCAGCCCCAAGATCGCGGCCACGAGCGAACGCGGAACTGGGAAAGGTCGCCTCATCGACCGGCGCCGCACAGGTGAGTCCGTCATCACGGCGTCGGCCTCCGATAGCTCCGGAGGCAATGCACTCCGGTCCGCGCGCTGCCGCCGCCGCCGTTGCCGTCGCAAGCGAGGGCCCGGACCGCGAATGCGGCGACAGTCGTTGGGGTGTGTAAGCGGCGCTTCGCGCGCATGGTTCGGCCGGTGTGGTTCATCGGGGTGTCGGTGCTGGTGGGAAACTGCGGCGCCGCCCGACCGCAGGACGCGGCGCGGTGCGACCGCTCCCAGTTATCTGTCGCGAAGGCGCTCGATGTGAACGGGAAGATCGGTCGTCCGACGACGCCGTTCCGGGCGTCCCATGCCACGCCGCCCACCCCGGATATTGCTAACGCAGGTTAGCTAATGTAGATAAGCAAAACATGCACCTCGCGCATCATCTTCGGCTCGCCTTGGGGCGGGTTGCACGACGCCTTCGTCGGCTGTACGTGGAGGCTGAGGGAGGACCGAGCTTCCTCGAACTGGCGGTGCTTCAACGACTCGAGCGCAACGGGGCCGGCTCGCCGGGAAGCCTCGCCAGCGACGAGGGCGTCACGTCGGCGGCGGTGGCAACCAGTCTGGCCAGCCTCGAGGTGCGGAAGTTGGTGGTTCGCGCCCGCGACCCGGCCGACGGGCGTCGCGTCGTCGTGACCATCACTCCCGCCGGGCGGAATACGCTGAAGCACCGCGACGACGCCTGCGTGGCGGCGATGGACGCGGCGTTGAAAGCGTTCAGCCCTGCGGAGCGAGACGTCCTCGCGGCCGCCGTGCCCCTTCTCGAGAAGTTGGCGGGCGCCCTTTGAGAGCTGCCCGGTGCCAATCACAACCGCGACGGGGCGGGCGCCCGGCTCGCCCCGATAATCCCCACATTCACGAAGGAGCCGAGATTTCATGGGACAGCAGATTTCGACGGAGACGGCAGCATTCCTGGATCGGTTCGACGCTTCCACGGCGGATCCGAACCCGGCGTTCGACGAACTGTTCGCCGACCCCTTCCTGGCCCTGGATCCGACGAGCATGCACGTCCTCACCCCCGCCACCTTGGCGACGGTCCTTCCCAAGCGACGGGCGATGTTCGCGACGGCCGGGGTGACCAGGATTTCCCGCCGCGCGGCCAGCGAGTCGCCCATCGACGGCATCCACCGGCTGGTGACGGTCGAGTGGACCGCGGATCGCGGTGACGCGGCCCCGCTTCACCTGAAGTCAACCTTCATGCTCCGACATCATGACGGCCGCGTGCGCGTCGTGGTCTACCTGAACCACGCGGACGTCCAGACCCTCCTTGCCTCCAGCGCCTCCTAGGGGCCCGGCGGGCGCGGGGCTAATCCCGGATCGAAACCGTTACAGAGGCGCGCTGTGACGGCATCAAGGATCAGCAGATGTTGGCGCTGCTACGGACGACGAGGACCTAGACCGTGGTCGTGCTGCGTCCCGGACCGCCATTGCGGACGGGCCCCGGACCACGGCGAGCCGCTTCAGGAATGGCAGGCTCGGGGCGAAAAAGAACTCGCCACCTTTCAGGGCTACGAACTTGCCGAAGGACTCTCGCTTGGCTGCCTGGCCCGCGTCCCACTGCAGGTTCCACCGCGCAGAGGGACCGGCGACAGACGTGCCGATGACGATGGGATCCACGCCAGCCCCGCTGTCGGGGAAGTCCGTGCGATTCATCCAGCGCGACTGAGCGAAGGCGAACTGATTGGCGATGCTGGCCTGGTAACAGGCGAACAGAAGGCCAACGCCGTCGGACGGTAGATCCTCCGACAGCCCGCCTCTCCACAGGTCGCTGATGGCGTCGCCGTAAGGAATGCCTCGCCGAACGATGCGGTGTCGCCGTTCGACCTCCTCGCCCATGGCCGCCCTGGTCGCCAGATCACCGCGCGGATTCGCTTTCCGGATGTGCGCGTGAAGGGGGCACCGCTCCCAGCCCGAGGCATACCGGAAGTCGTCCATCGGTCCTTGCCCCGCCGTGGCGGAGACGGCGAGCGGCGTGCCATCCCTGAACCGTCCGACGGTCATCGCTCCCACGAAGTCGGCGCCCTCTTCCCCGAGACCTAACATGTCCGCGATCTCCACCGCACGTGCGCGGAAGCCTTTGACGTTCTGTTCCAGCTTCCGGATGACGTAGAAGCTGCCAAAGGCGTCCGGATCGTTGACGGCCCTGTCCTGCACCAGGACCAGCCCCAGCGGCTCGACCTGGTCCCAGGTGGTCGGCGCCGGATCGCGGACCTGGTTCCTGAAGAACGCCGGCTGGCTGATCCCGTCGGCGAACCCGAACGGCTCGAATCTCTGGCCCCGCGGATCCCTGATGGTATGGCCGTGCTCCACGACCACCACGTCCACTGCCCCGGACAGGGCGCTGCGGACGGCGTCTGCAGCGTCGCAGATGACGTTGAAGGAGTCGTCGGCAAGAAGCAACAGCGCATCGATCTGACCCTGGTACGGCGCCTCCCAGGCCTCGCAGGGCGGATCGCCCAGTTCCCTCCGGTGCTTCTTCATCCCGTCGAAGAAGTTCGACTGGAACCCGTCGCCACCCTTTGCTTCCGGCAGCGTGCTCCGGATTGTGCTGTCGCTGAAGCCGAGGCTTCGATAGCCGGACGCGGAGAGGAAGAAGCTACCGAACAGCCCGCCGTCCCTTCCGCGCGCGTAGTGGGCAGCCGCCGCTTCCTGATGCGCCGCCGACTTCACCAGGTCGCTGAGCACCGGGATCAGCGCCTGGCGGACCTGTTCCGCTGGGGTTGTGAAGCGAAGGAACAGGTTCACGGTGTGATCGCGCCCGTGGCTCCTCAAAATGTTGCCCTGCAGCTTCTCGAGAACGGGCTGCAGGTTCGGGTCGACGCTGTCGAAACCGTCGGTCTTGGTCAGATCGAGTGGCATGATGTTCCTACTTCCCCATTGATTGTTGAAAAGGTGCCGGTGTGTTTCGATGTCGCTCTTCCAGGAGAGTCCTCAACGAGCGCCGGCCCCGATGCAGTCGGGTGCCCACGGTTCGGACGGGCAGCCCCGTCCGTTGAGCGATGGCGCGGTAAGAGAGCCGTTCGACGTGGGCCAGCTGCAGGAGACTGCGGTACGACGGCGGCAAGGCCTCGATCGCGCCGTGAATGTCGTCCGGCCCCAGGCGGTCCTGTACGGGCGAAGGAGCCGTCGCGGCGCCCGGCTCCACCTCGGCTGGGACCGACGCGGCCTGTGCGACCAGGGCGGCCTCCGCTCTGGCGCGAAATCTTTGCGTTCGATATTCGTCGATGAATAGATTGCGCATGACGCGAGCCAGCCATGCGTCCGGGTTCAGCTCTGCGCGGTGCGAGTGCCAGCGGCTGAGTGCGCGCTCGCAGACATCCTGAACCAGATCGTTCGCCGCGTCCTGCCGCTGGGTCAACCGCAACGCGCGGGACCGCAGGCGCGGGTACAGGCGTGCAAGGATGCTCCCCATGTCCTGCTCCAGAGAGTACGTGTGTTCCTCCGGAACAGCGCTTCGTTGTTCGATCTTCATGTGCGCCCCTTTGTTCGCGGCCAGTCTTCAGAACGAGCAATTTCCAGCGAGACCAGCCAGGACGGTAATGAAGGCCGGTGGCGATCCCAAGGGCGTTTCCATGAACGGTCGATCGTTCACCTCAAATGGCGACCCTGTGACCGCCAGCGGTGGGAGCGGAGGCCACATCATCCGCCCTTGATTCGTCTGCTTTGGCCCGATAGGTTCCCATTTAGAAGAGCGAGGGGGGACTCATGGGAATGGTGAAGGCGGTGATCGTGGAGGACGAAGCCGGTTCGCGCGATCGACTGCGACGGCTGCTCGGCGAGCACGCCGCGCTGGTGACCGTGATCGGCGAGGCCGACAGCGGTCCGGCCGCGCTCGAACTCGTCAGGGCGGAGCAGCCTGATCTCGTGTTCCTGGATGTCTCTTTACCGGGATACGACGGCTTCACGCTGCTCGATGAGATTGACGGCGACGTGAAGATAATCTTCACCACGGCTTCACAGGAGCACGCGGTCCGTGCCTTCGACGCTGGCGCGATCCACTACCTGTTGAAGCCGATCGACCCCGAGCAGCTGCGACGAGCCCTTTCCCGGCTTCAGCTTGCAGAGACCCCCGCCGAGCAGATGACTGGTCGTGACGGCTTGAGCCGGCTGCTCTGTCGCGACCGCGACACCACTTACGTGGTGCGACCCGACGACGTTCTCTTCGTGAAGGCCGACCAAGGCTATACGTTGGTCCGTACGGATACCAAGGAGTTCCTGACCGCGGATTCTCTAGGATCTCTGGAGCGCCAGATGGGTCGATCGTTCCTCCGCATTCACCGAAACGCGCTGGTGAACTGCGCCCAGGTCAGCTCGCTCAGGCACGTGGACGGGGACGTGATCGTGGTGCTCAGGAACGGGATGGAGCTGCCGGTGAGCCGGCGGCACGGGCAGACGCTGCGCGAACGGCTGCTTCACAGCGCCGATTGAGGGGGCATTCCGGCCGTTCGGGACAACAATTCGGCCGTTCATCGGAACCTGGCTGTGGTCCGGAGGGGGGCGAGTTATCAAGTCCTGGGATGGAGGCCACCCGAGATATCGGCGGTGATTCAGCCGACGGATCGGGCCGCGGTTCGAACACATCGGTGGGGGGAATGTTGCGCGTGATGACCAAGGCTCTCTGCGGAGATCGGGGACGGATCTTCATGCAGTCCGCCAACGGGCTGGTCCTGGTCGCCACCGCGGGCTGCGCTGACGAAAGCCTCGGCGAGACGACGGACGGCGTCAGTCCGCCGGCGGCCCTGCCCGTCTCCGTCGTGCGACGCGTGTTCGTCCATCGACGGGCGGTGCAATTCCTGTCCGAGTCTCATGTCCGGGTAGGCATGAGGCGCTTGCCGAAGCCCCGGCAGGAACGGACGCGGGCCCTCTGCTTACCGCTGATTCAAGGCTCTGCGGTGGTGGGGATGGTGTGCGTCGAGCGGAACAGGCGGCAGCGATTCACGGGCGAACAGCTGCGCCTGGGCGCGCTGTTGGGCAGGCAGGCCACGGCAACGATAGACATCGTCGAGCGGCACGCGGAGGAGCTGAAGGCGATGCAAGCCAAGGTCAACCCGCCGTTCCTGCACAACTCGCTGAGCGTGATCGCGGAGCTGGTGCGCTCGGATCCCGCCAAGGCCGAGGAGGCGATTCTGATGCTGTCCCGGCTCTATCGATACGTGCTCGAGTCCTCCGCGCAGCGGATCGTGACGCTGCAGCAGGAGCTGGAGATGAGCCGCGACTATCTGGCGCTGGAGAAGCACCGCCTGGGGGAGCGCCTGCACGCGGAGGTGATGGTCGACGGCCCCACGGAGCGGATCCACGTGCCGTGCCTGTTGCTGCAGACGATCGTCGAGAATCTGGTCAGCTATGGCGTGGCAGACAAGGTGGGACGCGGCCACGTCAGGATCGGCGTCTCCGTCAGTCATCGATACTGCCTGTTCCGGGTCGAGGACGATGGTCCGGCATGGCAGCAACGCGCCGTCCGAGCGGAGCCCGGGTTGCGGGCGGTGCGGCAGCGGCTGGCGCTGCACTACCCCCGCGCACATTCATTCAAACTGCTGCGGCGCCACGGCGTCGCCGTCGAGGTACGCATCTCACGACAGGGCCAGCGAGCCGACAACCTTCACCAAAGCAAGTCACAAAGCGTTCGCGCAAGAAAGGAATGACCATGCCACCGATTCCCGCGCTGCCGATGTTGAGCTTCATCTACGACGTGTACACCAGCCCTGCCACGCAGGCGGCCTTCAAGGAGGATCCCGAGGCCTTGATGAATAGCTATGGATTGACCTGGGAGCAGAAGATCGCCGTCTATCACTCGGGCGCGGATCCGATGTTCCTGATGGCGCAGAATTATCCCGCGGGGTATCCGAACTTCATCAATCCGACCAAGCTGGATCCTGCCAACAACAAGCCGAACCCCGTCACCTGTGACTGGTGGGCCTCGTACGCCCGCTTCAAGGCCGAGGTCGAGGCGGGAGTTCCCAAGCCCAGTCCGGTGCCGAATCCTCGGCACGTCAACGATCGCCCCGAGGGGGATCGCGTCAGCATGGCCGGAGTGATGACGCTGCTGAGTGAGGAGCTTTCGGGGAAGAGTGTCTGGACGTCGCCCTGGTGAAGCCCCGTGCACGCCTCGCAGTCGGAGATTGCTGAGGGACGCCCGGGCGCGGATGAGCGGGACCGCGCGCGCGTGCGAGATCTGATTGCGTGGGCGTGGGCCGGTCTGGACGACGATCTTCTGCAGCCGGGGCTGGACCCGAGCGGGGTCTTACCCCTCGTCGCGCCGGATACGCGCGAGTTTTACTGGGAGGTGCACTTCGAGGCAGGACGTCCCACTCGCCTGGACTTCCTGCACCGAGCCACTCTCCAGCGTTCGGCGAGGTCGTTCGCCGCTTGCCCCGATCCCGTCCTGGAGGACCTTCGCCGATGGTACGAGCAGGATGAGGTGGCCGCTCGTTTTCACCCATCCGTCTGGCTCGAGGTGGACGGCCCGTTGCGCGGCGAGCGGCCGGGGTGGTCACAGGGCGTGAGCGTGTGCCTTGATCGGTACATCGGCACGCCGCGCGCGCATGACGTCGCGACGCTGGCGGTCCCGGCCGTGCGCACGCTACCCCTGGCCGAAAGTCTGTGGAGCGCTTGTGGCGCCTCCCGTTATCCCAGCCGGCCGCTCGAACGTGCCATCGGCGCTGCGGTCGCGCACGGCGGCTTCGTCCGCCATCTCTCGGTGATGCGTGGCCGGCAGGGCTGCCCGGGAAAGGTGTACGCGTCTCTTCCCAAGTCTGCGCTCCG